>Ga0265760_10000080_pt1 | contig 24834 bp, 23 predicted proteins | sample NZIome_2_FD_200831 | JGI IMG/M metagenome (GOLD analysis project Ga0265760, IMG submission 200831) | Metatranscriptome of rhizosphere microbial communities from Maridalen valley, Oslo, Norway - NZI1 (Metagenome Metatranscriptome) | ecosystem: Host-associated > Plants > Roots > Rhizosphere >...
CACCCGCAAATCCGACAGTGAGGTCGCCAAGGAGATCGAGCGCATTACCGACGTCAAGCAGAATTCCAAGGGCTACGCGAATTATCAGCAATGGCTGAAGGGCACGCAGCTCGAGCAAAAGATGTCGATTCAAGAATATTCCGTGTCGAACCGCGGCTTGCGCTCGGGCCTCGTCGGCACGCCTGCGCAAGTGCAGGATCAGATCGGCAAGTTCGAAGAGGTGGGCGTCGATCTTCTATTGCTGCAATTCAGCCCGCAATTGGAAGAAATGGAAACATTCAGCGACAGCGTAATTCGCTAGGAGCCGGTCTGAGCGTTCCCCGTGGCCGCGAGCGTGACGGTGGCGCCGCAAAACCTTGAGCGGCCGCTGGCGCTGCGCTGCGGAGCCTTTGGCGACATGGTGCTGCTCACGGCGCTGATCCGAGTTCTGCACGCGGAATTCCGCGCACCCGTCGATATCGTGACCTCAGGACCCTGGAGCGAACCGCTGCTGCGCGGGCAGCCCGGGGTAGGGGAGATCTTCAGCGTGCGCAGCCGCAAGACTCCCTACTGGATGAGCATCGATCAGCAACGGGTCGTGCGCCAATTGCGCGCGCGCGGCGTGGGACCGACTTGGTTCTGCGACGGCGATGCGGCGGCCAGGCCCCTCCTGGAGCGCGCCGGCATCCTGGATCGACATATCGTGAGCGTCAAAGATCACCCCTTGTTGCCCGGCGAACATGCCACGCAGCAATGGCGGCGACTGGCGCAGATCATGCCGGGCAGCGCAGTGGCCGCTCGCGCCGACATCGATGCGGTACTTCCCGGATGCTATTTAGAAGTGACGCAAGCGCGACGCGCGGAGCTCGACGCGTGGCTGAAGACCCGCGGTCTGGCTGATCAACCCTTGATCCTCATGCAGATCGGCAATAAACGCACCATGCGGCGCGGTCTGCGCCGCCTCGCGGTAAACAACAAGTTTTGGCCCAGTGAGCGTTGGGCAGAGGTGCTGCGATACCTGCGCCAACGGCATCCCCGGCACGCCTTGGTGCTGCTCGGCACCGGCCGCGAATTTCAGCTCAATGAGGATCTGGCCTCGCTGGCGAAATTAAGCGGATTGCACAACGTCGCCGATGACCTGCCGATTCCGCGTCTCGTATCGCTATTGGATCGAGCCGATGGTCTCGTGACCGTCGACTCAGGCCCCGCGCACGCCGCGGCGGCGGTCGGCTGTCCGCAGGTCGTGCTGTTTGGAAAGGCATTGCCATCCCTGTACCGGCCATGGGGTACGGCAGGAGCCGACGTGCAACTGCTCACGGGTTCCATCGACGGCGAACCCAGCATGCTCGGCATCGAAGCGGGCAGCGTGGTCGAGGCGTGGTCCACGCTCAAATTGCGCGGCCACTAGAGAGCCGGTCCCAAAGTTTGCGCGTACCTTAGCCGGAAGATCCCGCCGCGGTGCCCAACGGGGTGCCGGCTGGCGCGCCCGCCGGTGTGCGCAGCATATCTTGCGTCACGAGCACCACGCCGCGCTTGGTGATGAAGAAGCGCTGCGCGTCAACGGCAAGATCCTGTCCAATTTGCAGGCCGTCCGGAATCACGCAGCCCTCATCGAGGATGCAGCGCGTAATCCTGCAATGACGGCCGATCGTTACTCCCGGCAGCAACACGGAACTCTCGATCACGCTGGCTTCCTCGATGCGTACATCGTTTGACAGCAGCGATTGCCTCACCACGGCGCCCGAGATGATACAACCGCCGGCAACCATCGAGTTCACGGCCATGCCGCGGCGGCCATCCTCATCCAGCACGAATTTCGCGGGCGGCTGCTGCGCCTGGTAGGTCCAGATGGGCCACTGATGATCGTAGATGTTGAGTTCTGGATCCAGCGAAACCAATTCCATGTTCGCCTCGTAAAAGGCGTCAACATTGCCCACGTCGCGCCAGTAATTCTGCGCGCGGGTTTCGACGTCATGAAAGGGGTAGGCAAAAACGCGCATGCGCGCGATGGCAGGAGGAATGATATTGCGGCCGAAATCGTGATTGGTGGTTTCGTCGGCCGCATCCTCGGTCAGTAATTTCTCGAGCCGATCCATGGCAATGACGTAAATTCCCATGGAGGCGCGCGCAAACTTTTCATGGCCGATGATCGGATCGGGATTCTGCGGCTTCTCGGCGAATTTGAGCACGCGGTTGGTATCGTCGGTGGTCATGATGCCGAATTCGTTGGCGCGCTCTATGGGCACGTCCACCACGCCCACGGTGATATCCGCTTCGCAGGTCTCGTGGTAGGCGATCATCGGGCCGTAATCCATTTTATAAATGTGATCGCCGGCCAGGATCAATACATGCGTCGGATGATGCGAACGAATGAATTCCAAATTCTGATACACCGAGTCCGCAGTGCCGCGATACCAGTGCTTGCCGATCTGCTGTTGCGCCGGGATCAACTCCACGAACTCGCCCAGCTCGCCGCGCAGATAGCTCCAGCCGCGCTGAATGTGCTGGATCAGCGACTGGGATTTGTATTGAGTCAGCACAGCGATTTGGCGGATGCCGGAATTGACGCAATTCGACAGCACGAAATCAATGATGCGGAACTTTCCGCCGAATGGCGTGGCCGGTTTGCAGCGATGTTGTGTGAGAGCCTTGAGGCGTTCGCCGCGGCCTCCCGCCATGATTACCGCGAGGGTTCCACTGGTCAAACGGCTGACATAGCGTCCGGTGTTATTGCGGGCAGCGTGTCGCATTGAGCGAAGCGTGACACACTCAGACGGCTCCTGCATCAGGTTTCTCAGACAGTCTCCTGGCGTTGGCGGCGTTTGTTAGACTGCGTTTCATGACGGCGTTGAAGCTGTGCCTGTTGAGTTCGGAGATCGTGCCGTACGCGAAAACCGGCGGCCTGGCGGATGTCGCCGGCGCATTGATCCGAAACTTGGGCGCCATCGGGTACACCGTTCGCGCCTTCATGCCGCTATATCGCGTCGTCCGCAGCAATCATCCGTCCTTAAAGCCGGTGCGCGGCGCCCAGGACGTGGCGCTCGGCATCGGCGATACCGAATATCGGTTTTCGCTGCTGACCGCAAACTACCCAAACAGCGACATCCCAATTTACTTCATCGATTGTCCGGCGCTGTTCGATCGTGCCGGCTTATATACCAGCGATCCGGATGAGCATCGCCGCTTTTTGCTGTTTACCCGCGCAACGCTCGAGAGCTGCCGGCGCTTGGGATTCGGCCCCGATATATTTCATTGCAATGACTGGCACACGGCGTTCTTGCCGCTGTACCTAAAGACGCTCTATCGTGGTGATGCGCTGCTGGGGCGGGCCAAATCCCTCTTGACGATTCATAACATAGGCTATCAGGGCATCATGGCGAGTACGGTCGCCGCGGATCTCAACTTGGGCGCGGCTGAGTCCATGCTGGATCAAGGCGACCTCGCGCGCGGCGTCATCAATTCGCTCAAAACAGGCATTAAGCATGCGCACGGCGTCAGCACGGTCAGCCCGACCTATGCGCGCGAAATTTGCGATACGCCTCTTGGCATGGGTCTGCAAGGCGCTTTGCGCGATCGCGCGGATCGCGTGACGGGTATATTGAATGGCGTCGACTATCAGGAATGGGATCCGCGCTACGATCCGCATCTCAGTGCGCATTTTGCGCCGCAGGATTTGCGCGGCAAGCTCATCAACAAGGAAATGCTGATCGCGACGCTGCAGCTGAAGCTGTCGACCACGCAGCCGCTGATCGGCATGGTGACACGGTTGACCGAACAGAAGGGGATCGACGTATTGTTTGATTCTCTTCCGGGGCTGCTGCAGGCGCGTGATTTCGGACTCGCGGTACTCGGCAGCGGGGATCCGAGGTATGCCGGTTTCTTCACGAACCTGGCGCAGCGCTTTCCCGACCGGGTGAGTTACCGCTCTGGGTTCGATGAGCCTCTTGCGCATTTGATCGAGGCCGGCAGCGATATATTCCTGATGCCCTCGCGCTATGAACCGTGCGGCCTGAACCAGATGTACAGCCTGCGTTACGGGACCATTCCCATTGTGCGCAATACCGGGGGGCTCGCGGATTCGGTGCAGCATTTCGATCCGAGCACGGGCCGGGGCACCGGTTGCGTGTTCAACGACTACGACGCACCGGCCGTGCGCTGGGCGGTCAACACGGTTCTTAACTGGTACGCCGATCCGCGTTCTTGGTTGCCGGTGATGCAAAATGCCATGGCCAAAGACTTCTCGTGGACCAGGCAGATCAAGGAATACGATTCCCTATACCGCCGTTTGGCTAGCGCCTGAGCGCAAGCAGCGCGTAGCGCCGCCCGTAGGGCACCGAGTAAGTTTCAATCACCCGCAGGTTCGCCTCTTCGATCCAGGCAGGCAGAGCAACCTCCTGCGGCCTCGCCCGCCACGGCAACCCCGGCGGTGATTGTTTCGCAAGCTGCACGAGGAAAAGACTGGCGGGCGCCGCGGCGGCGGCGGCGCGGACGCGTTCAACGCCGGCGGTATCCAGCGGTCCCGGAATCCTGTCGACGGCGGTGCGCGCGTACATATCGATGACCGCGCGCGTTGTCTCATCGGGTGCAAGCAAGATCAGCGGCCTGCCAGCGCTCCTAAGCTCGACGGCGCGGCTGATCTTCGCCAGGTCCTGCCAACCATCCACTTGTCCGTAAACTTGCGAAGCAGGTCCTATGAGCAGCGCGCAGTAGGCAAGGAGCAGGGCCCATTGAGAATAGACGGTGTGAGCTCCGGCAGCGGCCCATGCGCGGGCGGAAAAAAAGGCCGCGGCTAGCAATCCAACGCCGGCGATCGCAACAAACATCCCGTGCCGCGGAATGCCGCTCCAGGAATCGGCGCCGACCAGCGTCAACGCCGCGGCAAATACGGCAACGCCGAGCAGCAGCAGCGCGGCCGTGGCGCGCAGCGCCCGTACGTCCCAAGGATCCGGGTCCGACGAGATCTCGCGTGCCCACCAAGCGATGAGCAGCGCTATTCCGGGCAGCGCCGGCGCGAAGTAAATATTGCGCGCCGTCGCGGCCAGGGACAGCACGGCGAGGGGCGGCAACGAGGCGGCGATGGCGAAGCGCACGGCGCGATATTCATGCCGCGAGGTCTGTCGCTGCCGCCACGCGCGCCGCGCCGCCGCTACACACAACAGCGTCCACGGGAACAAATACATGGGCAGTTCGAGCAGGTATTTACCCGGCGAGTTGCGATGCGCCGCTGCGTATTGCAGATCGGGCGGCGCGTCGACCGCCGCGAAACGTCCGACTAGGTTGTTCCAGAAGAATATCCTCAGGTGTTGCGCTCCATCCGCGCCGCGATACACGAACCAGACCCAGGTGAGAATGATCGCCGCCTGAATCAGCAAGCCCGCATACAACTCCCATCGAAGCAGTTCGCGCCAGCGCCTCTCCCAGAGGCTCAAGGTCAGAATGGCCAGGGCCGGGACCATCCAGGCGAACGCGCTCTTGGACAAAAAGCCGCATGCCAACGCTGCATGCATCAAGAGGTAGCCGCGCAGGCGCTCCCTGCTGGCCGTCGCGTAGAAGCCGATGTAGGCGCCGAGCAATGCGACCGAAACACTTGCCAGCAGAGGCGCATCGGTGGCCAGCCAAATGGCGACTTGGTACGACAACAAGAAGGTGCTGACCGTTGCCGCGGCCACCACGCCCGCGAAGCGGCCGGCGCTGCGCGATGCGAGCAAGCCGACGCCGAGCGCGGTGATCAACGCGTACAGCAAATTGGGCAGCCGTGCGATCCACGCCTGCTCACCCCATAGCCCGATAGGCATGGCCGCGAGCCAATAAGTCAAAGGCGGTTTCTCGCAGAAGGGTTCGCCGGCCAACAGCGGCACGGCTTTGTCGGTCTGCCAGCTCATGCGCCAGGCGATATCCGCCTCGCGTGGCTCATCGGGGGTCCAATAGGCGCGGCCGAACATGCCGACACACCAGGCGATGAGCAGCGCCAGCCCGAGCCAGGTGATCATCGCAGACGGTTTTTCCGAAAGTCCAAAGCGCATTTGCCGACTATACTTTACGCCAGCCCTTGGCTTACGATGTTGCGATGCTGCCTTGAGAGTAGGCGCTCCATAAACCCCAAGGCGGCTCGTGATCCAAGAGTTTTGTGATTGGTTGTCGAAGACGAATGTCAGCGTCGCGTTTCAATCGGCCACCTGGTTTGTCCCCACGGTGCAGACCGTCCATATCATCTCCATCGCAATTCTCCTGACTTCCGTTTACGTCATGAGTTTCAGGCTCATGGGAGTAACGCGCGGAGGACAACCGCTGGCGGTTCTCATCGCCAAATCGACGCCCTGGGTCTGGATCACTCTTTGCGTGCTGCTGGGCACCGGCATTCTGCTCACCATTACAGAGCCGGCACGCGAGCTGCTCAATTGGGTTTTTCGCGTGAAAATGCTGCTGGTCGTCGCACTCGCCGCGATTCTGCTGGTCGTGCAGAGTCGCATGCGGCGCAGTCCCGAGTACTGGACCGAATCTCCGGCGCGGCGGCTCGCCGCGCGCGCCATCGGAATTGCCGCGGTGATCATCGGCGCCGGTATCGTGACCGCCGGGCGCTGGATCGCCTATGTTTAGGCTCCTAGTCAAAAATCCCGTGATGCGCTAAGCCCATGCCGTTGGAACAAGCCCTGGCGCGGTTGCAAGATCTTGGTTTGCCAACGCAGATTCGCGAGTCTGACTGGCTGTTTCCGACCATCGAGACCGTCCATGTGTTCGCTGTGGTGCTGGTTGTCGGCACGATTATGACCGTGGACCTGCGGCTGCTAGGTTTCGCCAATAAGGAACGTCCATACAGTCAGGTCGCCGCCGAAATGCTGCCCTGGACTTGGACGGCTTTTGCCATCGCCGCGCTTGCCGGCATGCTGATGTTTTCATCCAAGGCACTTACTTACTACGGCGACATTCCATTTCGATTGAAAATGATCTGCTTGCTGCTGGCCGGCATCAATATGGTGATGTTTCATTGGCTGGGAACGCGCCACCTTGATACCTGGGATCGCGGTCGACCGCCGCGGGCGGCCAAATTCGCGGGCGGCGCGTCGCTGCTGCTGTGGACCACGATTGTCGCGGCGGGGCGATGGATCGGATTCACGACTTAGGAGCCACGCTCCTAGGACCTAAAGCGCGTCAAGCGGCGCACGCCTAAGTACGCTCCGGTTACGCATAGCATCGTTACCCCCGACATCAACAGCAGCATGGTCAGATCCCATTGAGGCCGGGCTCTTAAAAATGCGCTGAAGTCCAGGCGATGCAAGCCTTGCGACCAGCGATAGCGGCGGCTTGCCGTGTCCAGTTTTGCGACCAGCATGCCGGACACGGGATCCAAGTAATAGCGGGTACCCGATGCCAGAATCAACCGATACACCGGCAGGGCAGCCGTTTCATGATGAGTGAAATAGTAGTCATCCTCCTGCGTCAGGAGTTGCGGCGGACCTGGCACCCCGACTGCGCTCAACGCATGGGACAGGAATCCCAATTCCCCGCGGCTTAGGGGTGCTGGCTCGCCGCGCTCGTCGAGCCGCAGACGCTCGCCGCTCGCGCCGCTGGCGATGAAATAGAGCGCATTGTTGAGCGGCGCCGCTTGCAGCGATACGGCCTGCGGATGAGCACTCGCAAGGTTTTGCAGCACTGCGGCGAGGTCTCTCGACGGCGGCGAGCCCTCGATTGCCGCGCTTTCGGTTTGCGCGCCCGCGCCCTGCAGCAATCCCCAGGGGTTCACGGATAGCAGCCCGCTGAGCACCCAGGTCAGCGCGAAGACGCCGAATGCCAGTCCGGCGATGTGGTGCCACAGATTGAATCCGGCATAGGGCGACCAGCGCCCCGCGGGCCGTGCCGCGAGCTGACGAATCCCGAGGTAGATGCCAACCCCTGCGAGAAAGCAGCCGAGCAACGATGCAAAGATCACCACTTGGCTCCAAATTATTGGATGGCGCCGCAGCTCTGTGAAGTACAGCCAATGCGGAACAGCGCCCAGCCAATTCCAGAACCGTTCTTTAGCGGTGGTCTTCTGCACCGCGCGGCCGCTGCGGCTGGAGACATACAATTCAGTGCCCGCTGGGTCGGCCAAGCCGAAGCGATACAGCGGACGCGCCGAATTGAACTCTCCTGAGACGGTCCACTGATCGCGGTCGATCAGGCCGAGCAGTCGCGGTGCGGCCGGGGAATTGTCCGCGGCGTAGCGCTTCGCAACGCCGGCCGCTTGATCGGCGGAAATCCCCTCGACCAAAGATCCCGTCAACAGATCAATGGGAGGGGAGTCCACATCCCTGAACAGCACCGGCCTGCCGCCCACCATCTCGATCCAGATGCGCGTAGGGGTCAAGTCCGCGCGCAGGGTGGCCGCAATCTTGCAGCAGTCACGCCACGCGATCGGTTGCAGAGCTTTAAGACGAACGTCTTCACCCAAAGCGGGGTAGCTGACGTACATCATGACGATGCCGGACAGGCACCACATCACCATCAGGCCGCCCACGGCGATTCCCAAATAGCGATGCACCAACAAGATCCAGCGAGCCATGACGCCTGTATACCACGCTGCGCTCGAACGATAGCGAGGCGGGCCTGCGCTATCATGGAGTGATGCGCTTTCTCGTTGTCCTGATCATGGCATCGTTGCTGGTTGCGGCCGTTTTCGCGGCAGACGGCTATGACGTGCGGCAACTGTTGCGTGCCGATCCGGACGCGCTCCCCGGCGACTCGATGTTGTTCGGCTTCGCAGTCCACCGCGGCAGGCCGCTGTTCGAGGCACGCTGTGCGGTCTGTCACGGCGCTTCAGGATCCGGCGATACCGCCACGGGCGTTCCAAACTTGACTGACCAAGATTGGCTTTACGGCACCGGTCGCCCGACGGAGATCGAAAGAGTGATCGACTACGGCATTCGCTCGCGCAACCCAAAGGCGTGGAATCTTGCGATCATGCCCGCCTATGCGCGGCCGCAGCCAAACCCCGCCGACAAAAACATCCAAGCGTTGACGCCGGGTGAAATCGACGATGTGATCGAATTTCTCATACGCCAGCAGGGCCGGCCGGCGGATACAGGCGCAGCATCGCGCGGCGCCGCCCTATTCACAGGCCACGGCGGCTGCTACGACTGCCACTCAATCGATGCGAAGGGCGACTCGGCGATTGGCGCGCCGAATCTCAGCGATGCCATCACGCTTTACGGAGACGGTAGCCGCGATGCGCTGCGTATGTCCATCGCCTATGGCCGCCAAGGCGTATGTCCCGCGTGGATCAATCGTGCCAGCGCCGCGAGCGCTCGTGAGCTGGCGCTGTATGTCTATTCAATTTCACATCCTGGTGCGATTCAAAATGGCTATTGATCACAAACCGCAAGGCGCGCCCTGGCGCGATCCGTCGCAGATCAGCAATGCGCGATCCTTTGTACTCATGGCGGCAGGTGTGCTGATCGGTCTCGTCTTGGCCGGGTACTCGCTTTTTACCGCGCGCAGTGCCTCGACTCTGATCGTTCCCGCCGAGGATGTCGCGCTGGTAAACCAGCAGCCGGTGTCGCGCGCCGATTACCTCGCGCTGCTGCAGACGCTGTACGGGGTCGATTTGAGCCATGCGACCCAGGAACAGCGCCACAAGGTTTTGGACGACATGATCCGAGAAGAGCTATTCGTGCAGCGTGGCAAGGAGCTGGACGTCGCCGCGACGGACCCTGAGGTGCGCAGCGCTCTGGTAAACGCGGTCGAGCTGGAAATTGCCGAGAACGCGATTACTTCGCAACCCAGCGAGGCGGCGTTGCGTCAATTCTTCGAGGCTCATCAGGATCGCTACGTCAGCGAAGGAGTCATGCGGGTAAGAGATCTGCTGTTCCCCGCAGCGGCGCTCCGGGACTTGCCGAGCGAGCCTGCGGCGCTCAAGAGCGCACTCAGCGATGCGCGAGTGCTCGCGCATCTTAACGGCCGCGACAGCGGCAGAACCAGGGGCGAGGAATTTTATTTCGCCGCGAAAATACACCTGGGCGATGAGCTATTCGCGGCCGCCCGAAACTTGGGAAATGGCGAGGTTTCGAAGCCCATCGAGCTCCCCGATGGCATACACGTTCTCGACATGCAACAAAACAAACGTCCGGTTGCCTTCGACTTTGCCGCGGCGCGCGCGCAAGTTTTGAGCGACTATCGAAATGAGGCTGTCGACAAATTGAAATCGAGCGGTGAATCATTTCTTCGCAAGCGCGCGAATGTGCTGATCGCGGACGATTTGCGTTGAAGCGAGCTGCGGGTCTACTGCTGATTTGCTGCGCCTGGATCGGTGCGCCCGCCGCTGCCCACGTGCGCAGCCAGTCGCATTCGGTTTGGGAAATCAATGGGCGCATGGTCGACGTGGTTGTCACCATACCGGATATCGAGGCGCAACGGCTGGGGAGCGATGCGCACCCGGCGACGCCGGAACGCTTGAGAGACTATTTGACGCAAAAGACCTACGCGATCGCGGACGGCAAGCGCTGCGCGCTGGTTCCGCCGGTGGAGATTTTATCGGCCCTCGCGGGATTCAGTAAATTCGACTTTACCTTCAAGTGCGATACGGCCGCAAACCTGCAAATCCACTCCGGAGCCTTTTTCGACTTGGTCTCGAGTCACACCAACTTCGCGCAGGTACAAAACGCGGCGAGCGGTGAATTTACCGAGCAGCTCATTACGAACGAGCACCAAACGATAGACGTGACGGGCGGCGAGGGCGGCCGCCTCAAGAACGCCAGCTTTTTCGAATTCATCCGCATGGGGATGCTGCACATCTTCACCGGCGTCGACCACATGTCGTTTCTTCTGGGACTGGTGCTGATCTCGCGCCGCCTGCGCGATCTGGTCTTTGTCGTGACCGGTTTCACCATCGGACACAGCCTGACGCTGGCATTGGCGGTCACCGGCATATTGAGGCCGCACGCCGAATACATCGATGCGCTGGTCGCTCTCACCATTGCGTTGATCGGGGCGGAGAACATCGTGGTTCAGACCAGGCAGCCGAAAATAGTGGCATTGGGCGTCGGTGCCTGCTTGTGCCTGATGGCTTTGTTCCAGATTCTGGGATTCGGCGGACTGCCGAGCCTGCTGCTGCTCGGCGCCGGATTGTTTACCGCGAACTACCTCCTAATATCGGGCAACATACGCGACGCCGGCCGATTGAGGATACTCGTCACCTTGGTGTTTGGGCTGATACATGGTTTTGGCTTTGCCGCTGACCTGCTGGAATTGCAGCTGCCTACCCAACGCCTGGCCGAGCTGCTGGTCGGATTCAATCTGGGGGTCGAGGTGGGACAGTTGACGCTCGTGGTCGGTGCGACTTTGCTGGTGCTGGGATTGAAGCGTCTGCGGCTTGCATTGCCGCGGCCCATCGTCGTCGATGTCGCTTCGGCGTTTCTAGTGGCGCTCGGGGTGTTCTGGTTTGTCAGTAGAAGCTACGCCTGACATGCACAGGCACTGACATGCATAGAGACTGGATTATCAGCGTCGTTCTACTGCTGCTGGTCGCCGCAATGTTCGTGATCTCGCTGCTGGCCGGCCGCGTCTGGCTGCCTGTCGGAGAGGTCTGGGATGGCTTGTGGTCCAAGGACGCCGATCTCGCGGCAGCCATCGTCACGCAGCTGCGCCTGCCTCGAGCCGTGCTCGCCCTCGAAGTCGGCGGCGCCTTAGGGTTGGCGGGAGCGGTTCTGCAGGGCGTGACCCGCAACCCCTTGGCGGAGCCCGGCTTGTTGGGGGTTTCCGCGGGCGCGGCGCTCGGCGCTGTGATTGCCGTCTATTTTGGCTTCGCGACGCATTTCACGAGCGCGGCGCCGCTGCTCGGCTTGATCGGCGCACTGCTCGCGAGCGGTTTGACTTTTGCACTGGGCCGCGGCGGCGGAACGATCACCTTGGTGCTCGCGGGAGCCGCCGTCTCGGCGCTCGCGGCGGCGGGAATCGCCCTGGCGCTCAATCTCGCCCCGAACCCCTACGCAGCGTTCGAAATCATGACCTGGCTGATGGGTTCGCTCGCGGACCGCAGTTGGGACCAGGTGTTTCTGGTAACACCGTTCATCCTGGTGGGTTGCGCTATGCTGCTGTTCACCGCCCGCGGCATTGACGCCCTGACGTTGGGCGAGGCGCAGGCGATGAGCTTGGGCGTCAACATCGGACGGCTGTATTTTTTGGCGGTATTCGGCACGGCATTGGCGATCGGGGCGGGCACGGCGGTGACGGGAGTGGTCGGGTTCATCGGCCTGATCGCGCCGCACCTGGCTCGACCGCTGCTAAGGTATCAACCGAGCCGCATTTTGTTCCCGGCCGCGTTGTCCGGCGCGCTGTTGTTGCTCTTGGCGGATATCGCAACGCGCTTGATTCACGTCGGAACGGAATTGAAGCTTGGCGTGCTGACGAGTTTGATTGGAACACCCTTTTTCTTTTGGCTGGTCGTGCGGCTGCGCAAGACGGCGCCTTAACAATAGCGAAGGAGAATTCTTGTGACAGAACATGTTCTGGTGGAGAAGTCCGAAAAGCTCTTGATACTGACGCTCAATCGGCCGGACAAAAAGAATGCGCTCACCCGAGCCATGTACAAGACACTGGCGACGGAAATCGCCGCTGCGGACAGCGATCCCAACATTCGTTGTATTTTGATCAAGGCCCACGGCGACATGTTCACCGCGGGCAATGATCTCGCCGACTTTGCAGCGGTTGGCAATTCGACTTCGGCGCCGAAACCGGAGGATGCCAACCCGCTGCTTCCCGCGCTGGCCAAAGCGCGCACGCCGATCGTCGCCGCCGTCAATGGCCGCGCGGTCGGCGTCGGCGTCACGATGCTTCTGCATTGCGACATGGTCTATCTGAGCGAGGACGCCTTGCTGATCGCCCCGTTTGTCAATCTCGCGCTGGTTCCCGAGGCCGGCTCGAGCCTGTTGATGCCGCTGCGCATCGGGCATGCCCGCGCATTTGAAATGTTCGTACTCGGCGAACCGGTGAACGCCGCAAAGGCGGTGAATTGGGGGATTGCGAATCGCGCAGTGCCGCCCGCCGAGCTGCATTCCGTCGCCCGCGCAACGGCGATCGCGATCGCGTCGCGCGCACCTGCCTCGGTGGTCGCGACTAAATCGCTGATGCGCGACGAAGCGGTTTTATTGGCGCGCATGAGCCAAGAGTCGGGACACTTCGTTCGGCAGCTCAAATCCGCGGAATTCAAGGAAGCCTTTACGGCATTTTCCGAACGACGGCCGCCGGATTTCACGAAGTTCGGATGAGCCTTTGAGCAGGGTGCCGGCGACAGTCTGCGGGGCGGCGCTGCTTTGCTGCCTAATCCACGACGCGGCGGCTGCCGATCCTGGACCGCAGCACGTGATGTCGCTCAGCATGTGCACCGACGAGCTTCTGCTCGAGTTGTTGCCGCCGGCGCGCATCGCCTCGGTCACCTATTACTCGCGCGATCCCAGCAATTCTTACCAATGGCCGCAGGCGGCGAAGGTGCGGATCAATTGGGGTACCGTCGAGGAAGTGCTCGCGGAAAAGCCCGATCTGGTGCTGGCGGGAACCTACACCACGCCGGCGGCGCGATCATTGCTGAAGAAGCTGCGCTGGCCCTTGCTCGAAGTGGCGCCGGCGGTGAATTTCGACCAGATCCGCGCGGTCACGAGGCAGGTGGCCCACGCGCTGCGGCGAGATGCGCTCGGCGAATCGCTGATTGCAAAGATGGATTCGACCTTGCAGGAGTTGGCCGCCTCGAAGCCGCGGCAAATCATCCGCGTGGCGGCCTGGGGCGAGGGTGGATCCATACCCGGCAGAGACACTCTGTTCGACGCCATACTGAATGCGGCCGGCGGCGTCAACATTGCTGCAACGCTCGACGGCGGCACCTATACTTCCTTCGAGGTTGAACAATTGATCGCTGCGCACCCGGACGTGCTTGCCTACGCCAGCAATGTCGCCGATACGCCGGGACTGAATACCGAGTTGGCGCAGCATCCGCTCATCCGCCGGCTCTATTCCCACCGAAGCGTAACCTATCCTGGCGCGCTTTATAGCTGCGGAGTCGTCGAAAGCGCCGACGCCGCGGCGGCGCTGCGAGTTAGTCTCTTGCAAGCGGTACATAACGGCTCATGAGCATCCTCGGCGCAGCGAAGATTTGTGTTCGGCGCGGTGCCCGCGCGATTCTCGACGACGTTTCGTTGCATGCCGAGTCCGGCGATTTTGTTGCTGTTATCGGCGCGAACGGCGCTGGCAAGTCGACGCTGCTCTCGGTTTTGGCGGGATTGCTGAGACCGGACTCCGGCAGCGTCATGCTGGACGGCGTATCCATTCGAGCGCTCTCCGGCATGCGGTTGGCGCATCGGCGCGCCTATTTGCCGCAGAATCCGCGCTGCGAATGGCCGATTTCCGTCGAAAGACTGGTTGCCTTGGGGTTGACGCCAACCTTACCGGCACTCGGCGGTTTGCCGGCAAGCTTCGGTCCGAGAATTACCCAGGCGTTGCAGGCGTGTGACTTGCTCGAGCATCGCGAACAACCCGCCACCACGCTTTCCGGCGGGGAACTCGCCCGCGCCATGCTGGCCCGCGCATTGGTGGCGGATCCGGACGTTTTGATCATCGATGAACCCATCGCCGGTCTTGATCCGAAGCACGCGCTCGATACCGCGCGCCGGCTGCAGTTGCTCGCAAAAGGCGGCAAATTGGTGATCGCTTCCATTCATGACCTGACGCTCGCGGGCCGCTACGCCAGCCGCATTTTTGCGTTGTCGAATGGCCGGGTCGCGGGCGACGGAGCGACGCAGGCAACCTTGACACCCGCCTTGATACGCTCCGCCTTTGAGGTGGAGGCCTGCGTTTCGGGATTGCCCGGAAGCGTCTACGTGGACTATGTGCTGCCAACGTGAGTGCTAGCGCATCGGCACGGTGAATTTGACCGGCTCGGATGGCCCTTGGCCTTTCAAGCAGAAGCTCAATCTCACAGTGCACGACGACTAGTCTCGAATGGCTGCCGTCTCGAATGACCGCATGTGATTTTGATCGGGTCGGATGTCGTCAGCTACGGTAAGAAGAATCAAGGCACTGCTGCTTTCGTGCCTTGATTCTTCTTACCGTAACTGTCGAGCGCCACACCCGGTCAAAATCACAGGCCCAAAGTGCTAGGGCGGCCCGGTGAGCGTGGTGAACGCGGCGGTGATCAACAGAATCAGTGCGCCGAGAGTCATTTCCGCCAGCACTGAGCGGCGAAATTCGAGCGCGGCGCGCGCAGCGCCCTGCAAAAGCCTGGGTGTCAAAACCAATTTATTACGGGCGGCAAGGCCTAAAAGAGCGGCGACGGCCAGCAGTTTGATCGTCATCATGCGTCCGTAATCGCTGCTCCAAAATTGCGCGGCGCTGCCGATCAAGATGAACAGCAGGCTCGCGCCGGCTGCGATCAGGAGTGCCACGACTCTCGATGCTAATTTGCCGAAGCGTGCGGCGGCCGCGGCGATTTGCGGCCCATTGCCGCCGCCGGTGACGATCAATAGCGGCGGCAACGCTCCGAGCCAAAAAGCCGCGCACAACAGGTGCAGACACATCAGCATGCTAGGCGCCGTGTTCGGCACCAAGCCATGAATGTGTCCCACCCACGCAAATGAGGTCGATGCGACGATGGCGCCGATCATGGCGGGTCCACGAAATGCGCGGTTCTTCGACCATGCAAATAGCATGAGAGCAAGTCCGGCAAGCCGCACGCCGCTCGCCCGGCCCTCACCCGCGTGCAAGATCATGCGCGCGAAGGCGGTGTCGAACATCCCGGACATTTCCCCGCTCATTGAAGCGGCAAGCAGCAGGACTCGCAAAATGCCGGCGGCGGCGGCAACGCCCAGCTGGATGGCGATGAGGCGGCGGATCAGGCCGTGCTGCGCATCAAGCAGCAGCGTGCCGCAATAGAGCGCAAAAAAAACCGCGCCGGCCGCGCCGAACGTAGCCGCGTACGTGACTGCCTTCGCGAACACCGCCGCGACGTCCCAGCCACTGATCTCCATCGCTATCCCCGCGGCGGTGGCGTTATGCGGTGATCGAGAATACGAACGAACCCTTGGTGACGTGACCGTCATCCGCCGCCACCGCCGACCATTGTACGGTGTAGTTGCCGGGCGACAGTGCCGGCAGCGTCAGCGTGAATGTTTGGGACGCTTTCGCGGCTTTGTCGAGGGGAACCGGAATTTCTTTGCCGTCGCGGACGAGTTTCAACACCGCTAGTTGTGCGGCTTCGCTGAATTTAAGCGTCAGCGTCTTCGGCGCTTCGGTCAAGTGAGCGTTGTCCGCCGGCGAGGAGCTCTGCAGTTTCGCATGCGCCATGCAAGGGCCGGCCGCGACGATGCCGCACAGAGCGAATGCCAAAAGGCTGGGTTTAAGCATAAATAAAGTCCCGTTGGTGTCGGAGTCGATCTCAGGCAATATACTACTCGCACCCATGATTCTATACGGCTATGGTTTCAGCTCGGCTTCGTACAGGGTGCGAATAGCCCTGGCGCTCAAGAATTTGCAGTACACGTCGGTACTCAAGAACTTGCGCGCCGGCGAGCACCGCCTGTCGGAGTTTCTGCAGATCAATGTCCAAGGATTCGTTCCGGCCCTGCAGCTTGACGATGGCGTCGTGCTGACGCAATCGGTGGCCATCATCGAATATTTGGACGAGCTGTATCCGAATCCGCCGCTCCTGCCGGCGCAACCGCTGGCCCGGGCGCGGGTTCGCGCGCTCACACAAGCGATCACGAGCGATATTCACCCGCTCAACAATTTACGTGTGCTGCGCTATCTGGAAGAAAAACTCATTCTGGATAAGCAGACCCGTGACACGTGGTATCGGCACTGGGTGAGCGTCGGCTTCGACGCCCTGGAACGATGGCTGATTCGAGACGCAGCGACGGGGCGCTTTTGCCATGGAAATTCGCCGACGATGGCGGATGTATGCCTGGTGCCGCAGGTGTTCAACGCGCGGCGCTTCGCGGTCGATATGAATTCATTTCCGCGGATTCTGGCCATCGATGCCGCCTGCAGGGAGCTGCCGGGCTTTCAAGCGGCGGCGCCGGAGGCGCCGCCGCAAATCTAGGCTCCGAACGGATCTTTTAAAAGGAATAGCGCAGAAACAGCAAGCGGCTGCCCTGTCGGGCATCGGTCAATCGGCCCCATAAGGGATCGCGCGGCGCGAAGGTCTTGCCCATCACCAAGCTCATGCGCGCATCGCCGATCTCTCTGCCCGAGAGCTGCGGCGCGAGAGAGAGAAATTGCTCATCGACGAGGCGCTCCTTGTAAAACGTGGCCAGCAACCGCGGACCGCCTTCGACCAGGATCCGCTGGCCCGTGATGGCCCGACCCACTGCCCGCAAAATGTCGGCGGCAGGAATTTCGCCCGAGCGGCGCCGGATCACGTGCATCTGGACCGATTCGGGCACCCCAAGCCTGCGCAATCGTCTCGCGCCTCGCAGCGTGGTGACGATCATCGCGGCGACCTTTCGGGAGGTGAACACCGGCAGGCGCAGGTTGACCGTCCCTCCGGCGCTGACGATCACATTCAGGGCCGCGCGGGGTTTGGCCATCGCGTCGCAAAGGCGGTGATAAGCATCCTTAAGTTCAGGGCAGATCGCTTCCGGAGTCCAGAGGTGTTCTGGGTCGGCAGCCAGGGTTCCAGAACCGACGATGACCGCATCGGCCGCGGCGCGCAACAGCCCCATCACCATGCGATCCTGGCCGCTGAACCCGCTGATATCACCGCCGCCGCTATGTCCCTTCACTTGCAGCGAGACGACGCCGTCTAGTGTGCTGACGAAATTGCTGAAAACCAGCGGACCTGAGCGCGGCACGGGCAGCCGAAATGTACCGTACAGGCGCGACAACGTCGGCGGCAGCGGCAGTGCGCGGCCGCGTTTTGTTTCCAGCATCGTGCGCAGCGCCGCGAATTGTCGGGAGCGCCGCTTGGTGCCAGGCATTTGAGAATTCCTCGCTGTGAACTTAAGTTCGGTAGGCCCAGTCCTACGCGCAGCGGTCGTCGAAACCGCGCCTTGTTGCTGCTATCGTAACAATAATGCGAATGACGATGCGCGCCGGCCTGAGACTGATTCCATTCGCGTTCGGTTTGAGCGCGGCCGCCTTTGCCGTGGAGCCCGAGGCGCCGCAATCAGCGCCGAATGCCGGCATCGCAATTGGGCTTGCGGACTCCGCGGGACTTCGCGCCACGGTATTCGGCACCCCGCCGCAGGACATGGCATCTTTGCCGGCGAAGGTGCCGCTCTCTGAAATCAACGCCGAGTTGCCGTGGCGCCTGCCCGTGCCGCGGATTCTCTGGTTCGACTCCAAGCTGCGAGTCTGGTTCTCCGCGCAAGCCAAGCCGGCGCCGCTGGCCATCGTCATTTCCGGCACCGGAGGCGATGGCAACACCAAGACAATTTCGGTCCTGCGCGCGGCGCTATACGGTGCGGGTTACCACGTCTTGACCATGCCTTCGCCCACTTCCCCGGAGTTCATCGTCTCGGCGTCGAGTACCGGCGTCGCGGGCGATCTGATGCGCGACGGAAAAGACTTGTACGCCGCGATGCAAGAGATCATTGCGCACTTGCCGCGCAAGATTCGAATAACGGACATCGACCTGGTGGGCTACAGCTTGGGGGGCGCGAACGCGGCCATCGTCAAGTCGATCGATGCGGCTGAGCACAAGCTCAAGATTCACCGCGTCGTCATGATCAATCCGCCGGTGAGTCTGTTCTCCTCGGTCGGGCGCCTCGACCGGCTTTTCGCGGCAACGATCGGCGCGGGCGACCAAGGTGTGGAGCTCCTCTACCGCAGGCTTTATGCGCAAATCGCGAATCTGTATCGAGCTTCGGACCGCCTCGAACTGGATGAGAACTTTCTGCTCAGCGCCGGCGCAGCCTCGCTACGGACGGACGCGGATTTTTCCGCGGCGATTGCGCTGACATTTCGTTTGCAGTTGGTCGACATGTTCTTTATCGGCGATTTGTACGCCAAGACCGGACTGTTCACCGATCCAAAGCATCCGCCGAAGGTGAGCGACTCGCTCGAAAATATTCAACGCGAACTGCGGGCGAAACCGTTTGCCGACTATTTTACGCAGGTGTTTGCGCCTTACTATCTCAAGCGCCGGCCGGATGCGACCAGCGCCTCTCTGATAGCGTCCAATCGTCTCGACATCATTACCGACGCCCTGCGCGACGATGGCGATTATTACGCACAGGCCACCGACAACGACGTCATCATCAACAAACGCGAACTCACCTGGCTGCAGGATACGCTGGGCGCCAGAATCATCGTCTACGATCACGGCGGCCATCTGGGCGAAGTCGGTGATCGACAGCAGGTGGCCGACATGCTCGACATGCTGTCGGGAAGCTGGCCGCGGAGCGCGCCGTGAAGGCGGCGCTTCTCGCGGGTCTACTCGCAGGCCTGCTCGCAGGGGCGCTCGAAGGCTGCGCGTCGCAGGTACTGTCCATCCGAACCGTGCCCGACCAAACGCCGGCGGCCGATAATGCTGCGGCGGCCGCGAATGCCGCGGCGTTTGCCGAAGCGGTCGCGGCGGAGTCAGCCGCCGTGTCGGCACCGGAGCCGCAAGAGGCGCCGCCGCTGGTGACGCCCGCCGATGCGCCGCCCATGTACACCTATGATCCTTGGGAGCGCCTGAACCGATTTACCTACCGATTTAACGCCCGTTTCGACGAGGCTATTTTTTTGCCGGTGGCGGACACTTACCGGCGCGCGCCGCGGCCCATCCGCGCGGGCATCCATAACTTTTTTGACAATCTCGCCGAGATCGACAGCGTCATCAACTACACGCTGCAGTGGCGGCTTAAATTTGGTTGGCGCAGCCTGACGCGCTTGGCCATAAACAGCACCATCGGCATCGGCGGCTTATTCGACGTCGCCACCAAACTTAAATTGCCGGGCACGCCCACCGGGTTCGCGACAACGCTGGCGAAGTGGGGTATGCATCCGGGACCCTATCTTGTGATTCCATTGTTGGGACCCTCCACACTGCGGGATGGCGTCGGCTTTCTTGCCGACTACGGCGCGGAATACGGCATCAATGTCGCGGGGATGTATCGCGGCAGCGTCTCATGGGGCTTGGGAACCGCCAACGCGATTGATCAGCGCGCCAACATCAACTTTCGCTACTACGCGGGCGGCTCGCCTTTTGAATACGAAACGATTCGCTTCTTGTACGTGCGCAGGCGCTTGATTGAAGACGAGGGATTGCATTCCAAAGAACCGGTCAAGAAGGCGCCGGTCGATATTCCCGCCGGCAAGTAGCTGCAGGCTCGAGCGCTACGATCGGATTGAACCGGCCGGCCGGCCGGCTGGCGTTCTCGCCGCCGAAGATTCAAGATAGCAGCCTGTCGGAAGTTCAAGCAATAACATGGGAGCGGTTTCTCGTGAAAAGCCCGTTAGTGCTGATGTGTTCAATTCTCGTCGCTTATTTGGGGCTCAGCGGCTGCCAAAAAAGCGAAGTGACGGCGGCCGTGCCTGCGCCGCCCGTGGCCGCACCCGCGCCGCCGCCGCCGCCTCCACCATTTCAAATCATGGCCAGCATCCAGGAACTGATGGATGCGATCATCGATCCGTCGGCTGATGCGCTATGGGATTCCGTCAGCATTACCACGACGGAGAAGGGAACTGTCTTTCACCAGCCCCATTCGGATGAAGAATGGCAGGAGGCGCGACGTCATGCCGTCGCGCTGATCGAAGGTAACAATTTACTCGTCATGGATGGCCGTAAGCTTGTGGCTCCCGGCAGTCCGGTGCTCGACCAAGGTACTTCGGGAGTGCTCAGCGCCGAAGAGGGGCAAAAACTCTTCGACGCGAAGCACGCGACCTTCGTGCAATTTGCGCGGGCGCTGCGCGAGGCGGGCACGCAAATGCTCACGGCCATCGACAAGAAGGATCCAACCGGCATGATGAATGCGGGTGCGGCCATGGACGGCGTGTGCGAGAGCTGTCACTTGACCTTTTGGTACCCCAATCAGGTCATTCCGCCGCTGCCGGCGGATTTCGGCACGACGAAGGCGATACCTCATCCGAAACGGATTCCTTTAAGCCCTGGCTGAACCGCAAACTGCCCGTATCAAACTGTCAGCGCCCGCCGGCGACATCGAGAATTGCGCCGGTCGTATAAGAGGCGCCATCGCCCAGCAGCCAGACGATTGCTTCAGCGACTTCCTCGGGTCGCCCTGCGCGGCCCATCGGCGTGGTGGCACCGATACGCCGCGCGCGGTCAGGTTGCCCGCCGCTGGCATGGATGTCGGTTTCGATGAGTCCCGGACGCACCGCGTTCACGCGCACCCCCTGCGGCGCCAGCTCCTTGGCCAAGCCGATCGTCAAAGTATCGATGGCGGCTTTTGATCCCGCGTAGTCGACATATTCGAACGGCGACCCCAACCGGCTTGCCGCCGACGAGATGAGGACGATCGCACCGCCGCCGCCACCTCGATCCTTCGACAAGCGCCGGGCACTCTCGCGAGCGCAGAGATACGCCCCATAGACGTTGACGTCGAACATGCGTTTGAGCCGCGTGCTGTCCATGTCCGCGAGCGGCAATGACGGCGCGACAATGCCGGCGTTGATCACCACGCCGTCAAGGCGGCCGAGCCTCGACTCAGCTTCGCCGAACACCGCAATGACGTCGGCCTCCACCGCAACATCGCCTCGCAGGGTGATTGCTTGTGCGCCGGCGGCGCGAACCTCGCGGGCCGTTTCCTCGGCGGCGGACTGGTTGCTCAAGTAGTTGAGCGCGACGCTCCAGCCGCTGCGCGCGCACCTGAGGGCCGTGGCGCGGCCGATGCCGCGCGTGCCGCCGGTGATAAGAATCCTTTTCATCCGTATCTCTATGTCGTTGGTTCGAGGATAATATTACGCCGTGCTAGTAACACGCATCGAACATGTTCAATTGGCAATGCCGCCCGGCGGCGAAGTTCTGGCCAGGAATTTCTACGCGGGAATCCTAGGGATCAGTGAGACGCCGAAACCGGCCCATCTCGCGAAGCGCGGCGGATGCTGGTTTGAACGCGGCGATCTCAAGATTCATTTGGGCGTCGAGGCCGACTTTAAGCCGGCGCGCAAAGCCCACGTTGCCTTGTTGGTTACCGAGTTGTGCTTGCTTCAGGAAAAACTCAAGGCATCGGGCTGCATCCTGAAAGAGGACGAGCCTCTCGAAGGCTATCATCGGATCTATGTCGACGATCCGTTCGGCAATCGCGTCGAGCTGATGGAGCCCAAGGGGACCTGAACCCCGCGCTCCGAGCCTGTCCGAGCATTCCGCGCTCGCGCCACGGCGAGCACTTCGACAGGCTCCTAGGCCGCGCCGCGTTCCTGTAGAAACTCGCCGAGGATTTTCGCGGTATGGCTCTTGTCAGGCCTGCGCACGATGCCTTCGGGCGGCCCTTGCGCCACGACTCGCCCGCCGCCGGCGCCGCCTTCCGGACCTAAGTCGATGATCCAGTCCGCTTCCGCCATGATGTCGAGATTGTGTTCGATCACGACCAAGGTATTGCCGGTATCGACCAGTCGATGCAGCACGCGCAGCAGCTTTTCCACATCCGCCATGTGCAAGCCCACCGTGGGCTCGTCGAGTACATAAAGCGTGTGCTGTCCCTCGCGGCGCGCGATGTCTTGTCCGAGCGCGTCGGTGCGCACTTTGGCCAGTTCGCTGACCAGCTTGATGCGCTGGCTTTCGCCGCCGGACAAAGTCGGGCTGGGCTGGCCAAGACTGAGATAGCCTAAGCCGACGTCGGCGAGCAGGAGGAGCGGATGATGAACGCTGCGCTGCGCCGCGAAGAACGGCAGCGCGTCCTCGACGCTCATCGCCAGTATCTCGCCGATATTTTTGCCTTTGAATAAGATGCTCAAAGTTTCCGGATTGAAGCGTTTGCCGCCGCAGACATCGCAGAGCACCTGCACATCCGGCAAGAAACTCATTTCGATGCGCTGCATGCCCTGGCCCTCGCAGGCTTCGCAGCGGCCGCCCGCGGTATTGAATGAAAAACGGCTGGCGCTGAAGCCGCGCATGCGCGCCTCGGTTGCATCCGCATACAGGCGGCGAATGGAGTCCCAGAATCCGATGTAGGTCGCGGGGCAGGAGCGCGGCGTCTTGCCGATGGGGGTTTGGTCGACCTCGAGCACCCGGCTGACCGACTGCCAACCTGTGATTGTCTCGCATCCTTGAAGCACCACGTCGGCTTTGCGCGCGCGCTCGGCGCGGCTTGGGCGCGCCAAGAGACGCTTCAAGTTGCCGAGCAGCACATCGCGTGCCAGAGATGATTTGCCCGAACCCGAAACGCCGGTTATCACCGTGAGCCGTCCACGCGGAATTTGCGCCTCGATGTTGCGAAGATTGTGCATGCTCGCGCCCAGGATTTCGATCATGGGTGTTTCGCGGTCAATCGGGCGCCGTCGGGATCGGGAATGCAGCAGCGGGGCCGCCAGACATCGGCCCGTAGCCGAATTTGCGAGTTGCGCCAGCTGAGTTGCGCTGCCTTGCGCAACCAAGCGGCCGCCGCGGGTTCCCGCGCCGGGACCCAGATCGATCACATGATCGGCGCGGCGAATCGTGTCCTCGTCGTGCTCCACGACCACGAGCGTGTTCCCCTTGGCGCGCAGCCGATCCAACGTATCGAGCAGCGTGACATTATCGCGCGGATGCAAGCCGATGGTCGGTTCATCCAGAACGTAGCACACACCTTGCAGGTTCGAGCCCAATTGCGCCGCCAACCGAATGCGCTGCGCCTCGCCGCCGGACAAACTCGGCGCGGCACGGTTCAATTGCAAATATCCCAGGCCGACATCGCACAGAAAAGTGGTGCGGGCGGCGAGTTCCGCCAACAGATCGCGCGCGATATCGCGTTCGCGGCCGGCCAATTTCAATTTGGCCAGCTGGGCGGAGAATTCCTGCACCGGCAATTCCGTGAACGCCGCGATGGACTGGCCGCGAAACAGCACATGCAGCGCGATGGGGTTCAGGCGCTGCCCCGTGCATTGCACACAGGCCTCGGGCGGCGCACCCGTATCTTCCCGCCACATCGATTCCTCGCCGCTTTGCTCGGCGTCGAACTGCGGTAGTTGCAGTCCGGTACCGAAGCAAGTCTTGCACCAGCCGTGCTTTGAATTGAACGAGAACAGCCGCGGATCGAGCTCCGGGAAGCCGGTGCCGCAGTTCGGGCAGGCGCGCTTGGTCGAAAAAACGTTCGCAGCGGATTCTGCACCGGATTCCGTTCGCACATGAACCACGCCGCGTCCGTGCTGCAGCGCTGCATCCAATTGCTCACGTAACGCGACCTCAGCGGAGGCGCTGACCATCAGTGTCGCCACCGGCAATTCGATGTCGTGCTCGAGGAAGCGATCGAGGCGCGGCCACTTCTTCGTCGGGATCAAATTGCCGTCCACGCGCAGGTGTGCAAAGCCCTTAGCCCGCGCCCATTTGGCGAGCGCGGTATACAACCCCTTGCGCGCGACAATGAGCGGCGCCAACAAGGTAATGCGCTTGCCGCGATACTCTGCGAGAAGGCGGCCCGCGATGGCGTCGGCGGATTGAGGTTCGATCCGGGCGTTGCAGTCGGGGCAGTATTGCAGCCCCAGTTTGACGAACAGCAAGCGCAAAAAGTGATAGATCTCGGTGAGCGTCGCCACCGTGCTCTTGTGTCCGCCGCGGCTGGTGCGCTGCTCGATCGCCACGGTGGGCGGGATGCCGAAAATGGCGTCGACGTCGGGGCGAGAAGAGGGTTGCACGAACTGCCGCGCGTAAGCGTTCAAGGATTCGAGATAGCGCCTCTGACCTTCGGCAAACAGAATGTCGAATGCCAGCGTGCTCTTGCCGCTCCCCGAAACCCCGGTGATGACCGTGAATTTGTTGAG
>Ga0265760_10000081_pt1 | contig 24754 bp, 17 predicted proteins | sample NZIome_2_FD_200831 | JGI IMG/M metagenome (GOLD analysis project Ga0265760, IMG submission 200831) | Metatranscriptome of rhizosphere microbial communities from Maridalen valley, Oslo, Norway - NZI1 (Metagenome Metatranscriptome) | ecosystem: Host-associated > Plants > Roots > Rhizosphere >...
CGCGGCAGCTATTTTCCGGCGGTGCAAGGCGATTTCGATGCCAGCCGCAACCTGAACGCCACCGGCGTATTGGCGCCGAACCTGGCCTCGGGAACGGCTCTGTACAATTTGTACACGCCGCAAGTCACGGTGAGCTTCGTTCCCGATATCTTCGGCGCGAATCACCGCCAAGTGGAATCGTTGGCGGCCCAGGCGGAAGCCGCGCGCTTCCAGCTCGACGCCACCTACCTTACGCTCACGGCGAATGTCGTTACCTCCGCCATACAGGAAGCCGGATTTCGGGAACAGATTGCCGCAACCGAGCAGGTCATTGCGCTGGAACGCGAATCCCTGACTGTGCTGCGGCGAGAACTTGCCCTGGGTGCGATTGCGGAAGTCGATGTTTACGCGCAGGAGGCGGCGCTCGCACAATTGGAAGCCACACTGCCGCCGCTGCAGCGACAACTGCGCCAGACCGAAGATCAGTTGGCGGTATTGACCGGACGATTGCCCGCGGACTTCACGCCTGCCAATTTGCGGCTGGATCAATTGGTGCTGCCTGTGGATTTGCCGCTCGGGGTGCCCTCAGAGCTGGTCGAGCGGCGGCCCGATGTGCGCGCGGCCGAGGCGCAGCTGCACTCGGCGACCGCGCAGGTCGGCGTCGCCACCGCCAATTTACTGCCGCAATTCACCATCACCGGCAATATCGGCAGCGCGGCAACCGCCATGAGCGATTTATTCAAACCCGGCACCGGATTCTGGAGCATCGGCGCCAATGCCACCCAGACTCTGTTCGCCGGCGGCACGCTGCTGCATCGTAAACGCGCCGCCGATGCCGCGCTCGATCAGGCCGGAGCGGCCTATAAATCCGCGGTGCTGACGGCATTTCAAAACGTCGCCGATGCCCTGCACGCGCTGGCCGCAGACGCAGCGGCCCTGGACGCCGCGAGCCGGGCGATGAGCGCGGCCGAAAAAAGCCTCGAGGTGACGCGGCAGCAGCTCAAGATCGGCGCGGTGAGCTATGTGGCGCTGCTCGTTGCCGAACAAACCTACCAGCAGGCAGTGATAACCGTGATTCAGTCTCGCGCCAGCCGCTTTGCCGACACGGCTGCGTTATTTCAAGCGCTGGGCGGCTCGGTGGCCCCAGACAAAGCTCAAAGCCTTGGTGCGCGCTAGCTCACGACCGCACGCCAGTTCACGACCCATCGGACCGCGCGCCAGTTCAGGAGCAATCAGAGGTACTTGGTGACTCCCTGGAACTCTTTGATCAGCTCCCGGAACTCGCGCGGCAGCACCTCGGAAGTCTCTTCCATGCAGTGATGAATGTGATCCTTGATCAGCTCTTTCTTGGCGTTGCCGATCGCCTTTTCCACCGCGTGCAGCTGCTGCGCCAGGTCCATGCAGGGGCGGCCGGACTCTATCATGTCAATGACCGCGGTGAGGTGGCCTTGGGCGCGTTTCAACCGCGTCGCGATTTCGGGAAATGTATGCATTCTGCCCCTCGTTCAATATGCTTGTATCCTATCCCCCTAGACAGGATATGGGAAGAGGCATAGCATCGCGCGGCCACGGCTTAGGAAGCTCGCGCCGGTGCAAGTCGGCGCAGGCGGCCCGCGGTGGTGCATCAGTCGGTAACAATTTTCAAGGAAGCTATCCGGCCCTTCTTTGGATGAGCCTAATGGGGAGATGCCATGGCGATCTATGACCATCAGCCTTCTTCGCGCGGCAGCGCATTCTTGTGGGGCGGCATCGTTCTCGGCGCGGTATTCCTCGCGGCCATGCTCACGCACGGATTCGGTCTACTGGGAAGATCCGCGAAAGGCACGGGAGAGCCTGAGTTGCTGACGCGCCAAGGGGACCGGATCTTAGTCCCGGAAGGGTCGGCGCTGCGCAATCGGCTCGCCGTGGCGCCGGCGCAGAGCGAGCCCATCGGCGCCAAATTAGTGTTGCCGGCGGTCGTCGAATCCGATCCCGCACGCACTGCCGTCGTGCTGCCGGCGCTCGGCGGCATGGTGCGGGAATTGAAAGTTGCGCTAGGCGAGCGCGTCCTCCGAGGTCAGCTGCTTGCGGTGATCGATTCGCCCGATCTGGCGCAGGCGTACGACGATAACGATAAGGCCGCGGATGCCTTTCGGCTGACGGACAAAGCCCTTGCGCGCCAGAAGGAGCAATCCAAAATCGGCACGGTCTCGGACCAGGATTTGGACCAGGCCAAGAGCAATTATGTGCAAGCCGAGGCCGAATACGCGAGAACCCAGGCGCACCTTAAGACGCTCGGCGTTCCCGTCGACACCAAACTGGGCTCCCGGCTGCTAACGGTCACCGCCCCGGTCAGCGGCAGCATCACGGCCCTCGCGGTGACGCCCGGCACGATGATCAACGATCCCACGCAGTCGATCATGACGATTGCAGACCTTAGCACCGTCTGGGTAACGGCCATGGTGCCGGAAAAGGACGTCAGCGCGGTTTCCGCCAATCAGGACGCGCAGGTCAGCCTCGTGGCGTATCCCGATCGGGTACTGCACGGCAAGGTGCTGTTCGTTTCCGATGTGATCGAGTCCGATACGCGCCGGAACAAACTGCGGATCGCATTCGCGAACACCGATCACGCCCTCAAGCCGAACATGTTTGCAACGGTCACGCTGTTGGGAGTCCAACGCTCGCGCATCATTCTGCCAAGTTCCGCGCTGTTGATGAACAACGACCGAACCAGTGTGTTCGTCGCCGTTGCGCCCTGGACGTTCGAGCGGCGCGTCGTCGACCCCGAGCTCGAGGAGGGCGCGTTGGTTGCCATCCGCTCCGGCATCAACGCCGGCGATCAGGTCGTCGTGAAGGGCGGAATCCTCCTCAATGATTGACCAATTTGTCACGTGGTGCCTGCATCGGCGCATCGCGGTTATCGTGCTGGCGGTGCTGCTGGCGGGCTTCGGCGTCTACGCGTGGGAAACGTTGTCGGTCGAGGCGTATCCCGAGCTCGGCGATGTCGCCTCCCAGGTGACGACCCAAATTCCGGGCCTCGCCGCCGAAGAAGTCGAGCAGCTCATCACCGTGCCGCTCGAACGGGCGATCAACGGCACGCCCGGCATGATCCTGATGCGCTCGCAGAGCACCTTCGGCCTGTCGCTCATCACCGTACTGTTTCGCGACGGCTACGACGACTACTGGGTTCGGCAACGCCTGAACGAACGCATCAGTCAGGCGGTCCTGCCGGCCGGGGCCGCGCCCTCGACCGACCCGGTGTCGGGTCCGGGCGGCGAGATTTATCGCTACACCCTCGAGTCGGATACCAAGAATCTCCAGGAGCTGTCCGAGATCCAGCGCTGGAAGGTGGTTCCGGCCCTCAAATCCGTACGGGGCGTCGTCGATGACGTCAATTTCGGCGGCTTCACGACTGAATATCAGCTGGACCTGGATCCCAAGCAGCTCCAGCACTATGGTCTCGGCATTACCGATGTCATCAATGCCATCAACAACAACAACACCAATGCCGGCGGCGGCCGCGTTTCACGCGGCGATCAGAGCTATGTGATCCGCGGCGTCGGCTTGATCCACACCCTCGAACAAATCGGTTCGATCGTGGTGACGCAGATGAGCGGAACTCCGGTTTTGGTGCGCGACCTCGGCCGCACGACACTCAGCCATCAGGAGCGCGAGGGAATCTTAGGCAAAGACAGCAATCCGGACACGATCGAGGGCATCGTGCTGATGCTCAAATATCAGAATCCGTCGGAAACGTTGCGGGGCGTTCACGCCAAGGTGGCGGATCTCAACCGTGCATTGGCGCATGACGGCGTGAAAATTGTCCCGTACATCGACCGCGATAATTTAGTGCGGGCGACGGTCCACAAGGTCGGTCAGACAATTCTCGAGGGCATCGCCCTCGTCTTCCTGATTTTAATCGTGTTCCTCGGCAGCCCGCGCAGCGCACTGGTCGTGGCGGTGACGATTCCACTCGCGCTGGTGGCGGTATTCTCGCTGCTGAATTTGACCCACGTGTCGGCGAATCTTTTGTCGCTGGGCGCAATCGATTTTGGCATCTTGGTTGATGGGGCTATTGTGGTGACCGAGTCGGTACTACGCCGGCGTGAGGCCTTGCCCGACGAAGTGCTGAGTGAAGACGAAGCCAAGGCCGCCACGCTGCAGGTAACGCGGCCGATTTTTTTCGCCAGCCTCATCATCATCACGGCCTATTTGCCGATGTTCTCGTTCGAGCGGGCGGAAGCGAAACTCTTCACGCCCATGGCGTATACCATGGGGTATGCGTTGTTCGGCGCGCTGCTGACCAGCTTGGCGCTGGTGCCAGGACTTGCGTACATGGCGTTCCGCAAACCGGGCCGCGTGTACCACAACCGCTGGCTCGAGCGCCTGACGGTCTGGTACGACCGGGTGCTCGCCGCATGCCTCGAGCAGCCACGCATCATCTATGGCGTTACCGCCTTCGCGGTGCTCGCGGTGGTGGGTCTCGGTGCCACCGTCGGGCGCGAATTTCTGCCGGATCTCGATGAAGGCGCGCTATGGTTGCAAGTACAGATGCCCACCGGCCTCGCCTTGAACAAGGCGAGCGACATGGCAAGCGATCTACGGCGCGCGATCTTGAAGTACCCGGAAGTGTCCTATGTCGTCACGCAGACTGGACGTAATGATGACGGCACCGATCCGTGGACCATGTCCCACATTGAGGCACCGGTGGGCCTGACAGACTACGACAGCTGGCCGAACCATGAGACCAAGCGGCAGTTCCTCGACAGATTCGCGGCGAACCTGGCCAAGGACCTGCCGGGTTATTCCATCGGGATCAGCCAACCCATCATCGACGGCGTGAACGACATGATCGGCGGCGCCCACAGTCCGCTGGTGATCAAGATTTTCGGCGATGATTTGCATGAGCTGCGCGACATCGGTCATCAGATCGTGGACGTGCTCTACAGCATCCGGGGCACCTCGAGTGCGTCGATATTCCAGGAGCCGCCGATCCCGCAGATGGAGATCAACCTGGATCGTGAAGCGGCCGCCCGCTACGGTATCAACATGACCGACGTGCTGAACGTCATCCAAACCGGCGTGGGTCAGGCGCCCGTGTCGACGGTGTATGTGGGGGAGAGAACTTATCCTCTCACGGTTCGATTTACGCAGGACGCGCGCAACTCCCCCGAGGCGCTTGGCAATCTGTTCGTGAATACGTCGAGCGGCGCGCAAGTGCCGTTGTCACAGGTGGCCACGGTTCGAGCCCGCACCGGAGAGAGCACCGTGACGCGCGAGAATGGCCAACGCAACCTCACCATCCGCATCGACAACCGCGACCGCGACTTAACCTCGTATCTCGAGGAAGCCCAAAAGAAAATCGGCGCACAAGTCCATTTCGACCAAAATAAAATCAAGCTCGAATGGGGCGGACAGTTCGAGAACCAGCGGCGCGCTGAAGCTCGCTTGCTGGTGATCCTGGCTTTGGTGATGGGCATGATGCTGCTGTTTCTCACCGTCGGTATCAAATCCTTCCGGCAGGCGCTGCTGATTCTAGGCGTGGTGCCGCTGGCCATGCTGGGCGGGCTGATTTCCCTGCACCTCACCGGCCAGAATTTGAATGTGGCGAGCGGAGTCGGGTTCATCGCGCTGTTTGGCGTGGCCGTGCAGAACGGAATCATCATGGTGTCGAACCTCAATCGGATGCGAAAGTCCGGATTGGAACTGCATGAAGCGATCATGAAAGGCGCGACCGAACGCTTGCGGCCCGTGTTGATGACCGCCACCGTCGCGACCTTAGGGATGCTGCCGGCGGCGATCCACACCGGCGTCGGCAGCGACGTGCAGCGCGGGATCGCGACCGTGGTCGTGGGCGGCCTGGCCATTTCCACCATTCTGACGCTGATCGTCTTGCCGTCCATATATCATGTCATCGAGCATTGGGCCGAGCAACGCCATGGCCAAGCACGGTGGGGCGCATGAGGCCCTCGCACCTCGCGGTCATCGCTCTCGTCGCCACCTTAAGCGCGTGCGCGGTTGGCCCCAACTTCAAACGGCCGACGCCGCCCAGCGCCGGCGGCTACGGCAGCGCGCCCATGAAGGGAGACACCGCGTCGGCTGCGAGCGCGGGCGGTGACGCGCAGCACTTCGTGGCCGGAATGGACATCCCCTTCGAGTGGTGGACGCTATTCAAGTCGCCGCAGCTAAACCTTCTGGTCGAGCAGGCGCTCAAGGCCAATCCGAATGTGGGTGCGGCGCAGGCGGCGCTGCGTCAAGCGCACGAGTTGTATTTGGCGCAGTGGACCAGCTTCTTCCCGGTCGTCGATGGAAACTTCGCCGGTACTCGAGCCAAGAACGCGGTGGGGAGCATCGCCAACCCGACCAGCCTGCCGCAGGCCAATCCCTACTACAACCTTTTTACCGCTCAGCTCACCGTGAGCTACCTGCCGGACGTTTTTGGCGGGACGCGGCGCGCCGTCGAAGCCGCCAAGGCCCAGGTCGAGAATAGCCGGTATCAGCTCGAGGCGACTTACCTGACCTTGAGCAGCAATGTGGTCGTCACCGCGGTGCAGGAGGGATCGCTCCGAGGGCAGATCGCCGCGACGATGCGGCTCCTCGAGCTGCAGCATCAGTTGACCGACAAGGTGCAGCGTCAGCGGCTGCTCGGCAGCGCCAGCGATCTGGACGTGCTCGCGCAGCAATCCTTGGAGGCACAAACCGCGCAGACGCTGCCGCCCTTGCAGAAGCAGCTGGGTCAGACGCGCGACGCGCTGACGGCGTTGATCGGAAGACTGCCATCGGATGAGCCTCAGGAAATATTTCAGTTGGACGATATGACGCTGCCTGCCGACCTGCCGGTGAGCCTGCCATCCAAAATTGTTGAACAGAGGCCGGATGTTCGCCAGGCGGAAGAAAACATGCACATGGCCTCAGCCGAGGTCGGCGTCGCGATCGCAGATCTTCTGCCGCAATTCGCGATCACCGGCAACCTCGGGTCGACTGCACTGACGCTCGGTACACTATTCAAGCCGTATACGGGTTTTTGGGACGCGGGCGCATCGTTGACTCAGACCCTGTTCGATGCCGGGGCATTGATCCACAAGAAACGCGCGGCGGACGCAGCCCTCGATCAGGCGGCCGCGCAATATCGCGCCGCGGTTATTTTGGCATGCCAAAATGTGGCCGATACGCTGCGCGCGCTCGACTCGGATGCCGATGCGCTCAAGGCCAGCGCCGAGGCTGAGCGGGCCGCGAAAAGAAGCTTTGATCTCGCGCAGAAGCAGCTGGCCTTGGGAACGATCAGCGTGGTTGCCGTGTTCAACGCGGAGCAAACCTACAACACCGCGGTGTTGGCCTTGATCCAGGCCCGTGCGAATCGGTATGCCGACACGGCGGCGTTGTATCAAGCGCTCGGCGGCGGGTGGTGGAATCGTACGGAGGAGCCTCGCTATGAGCGATTTGGTTCGAAGGGAGAATAACGGCGGCGCGGCGACGCTGACGCTCAATCGGCCGGAAAAATTCAACGCGCTCTCCAAGGATATGTTCGAGGCGCTTGCGGTTCATGTCAACGCGTTGGCGCGTGAGTCCAAGACCATTGGGCTGGTGATATTGCGCGGCGCGAACGGCAATTTCTCCGCCGGATACGACATGGAGGAAGTGCTGGAGCATGTGAAGGCGCATGCCAAACCGCACTTTCACTCGGAGGTCATTCAAAAGATCGCTAACCTTCCGCAACCGGTGATTTCGGCCGTGCAAGGGCACTGCTCTACCGGATCGCTGGAACTGGCCTTGGCGGCCGATCTGATCGTCGCTGCCGAATCGGCGCAATTCTCGGACGTGTATGCAAAATGGGGTTTGACGCCGGTATGGGGATTGAGCATGCGCCTGCCCCACCGCATCGGCACGGCGAAGGCGGCGGAAATGATGTACACCTGCCGCAGTTATTCCGGCACGGAAGCGGAGCACATGCACTTGGCTAATTTCTGTTTCCCGGACGATCGATTCGAGGCAGAACTGGCCGCCTTATCCGCCGACATCCTGAGCAACTCCTGGTACGCGAATCAGGTCAATAAGCGCGCGCTGATTGAAACCGATGGCTTGAGCCTGCATGACTCTCATGCATTGGAATTGTTCAAGAACGAAGGGCTGGCGCCGGATGCCGCCAAGCGAATTGCGAAGTTCTTTTCGCGCTAGCACATTCGCGTCAGTGAGCCGCGAGCGCGGCATTAGGCTCGGCCGCCTCGGGGCTCGAGGCGGTGCGCGCCACCAGCATGGATTTGGCAAACATCGCCTGCAGCCTACCCGTGCCGCGGGCCAGATGCATGAGTGAGGTCAGCAAGAGAACTCCCGCCAGTCCAAGAAGGGGAATTCCAAATCCCGTATGGAATACCCATTCAGGCTGCGCGGTGGAGAACACCTCGACGCCTCCCATGCCGAACCATCCCGCTAGCCCGAGCACGCCGATAATGGGCAGCGCGGTGAGCGACAGACTCACCGACAGTCCCGCGACGGCAATCACAAAATAGAGGATGCCCATCGGCAGCATCAGGATGAAGTAGGCGATCGTGGTCCAAGTGCGCGGGTCTTTCAGCATCTCGCCGATCCGCGCCCAGAATCCCAAGGCTGTACCCTGGTACACGGGCCGGCGCGGCATGCGCACACCGGTCATCGCTTCGATCAAACGTCCTTCCGCCAACGAGACAACGCGGCAAACCGCCATGAACATGAGAAAGAAAGGTACGCCGATGATCAGAACCGAAAAACCGGCCGACAAGGAAAGCCCGGTCACCGCCAGCACGAAATATATGATGCCCCTGGGCAGTCCCAGCAACATCAAGAATAAAGACGTATAGGTGCGCGGGTCGAGAAACACGCCGAAGAATCTCCCCATGACAGATTTTGCCTCCTTGCGCGGTGTCGCCATGGCGGCTTTGACCTTGACCTCGGTGTCGCGGTAAGCGGTGGCGACCTCATCGGGGGCGCCGTAGGTGGAGGCAATGAGTTCGAGCACGTCGGCTTCGGATTTGTCGGGATGTGCCGCGACTTCCGCGCGCAAGTATTCTTCCGCGTCGTACAGCGCATCTTGAATGAGCGCGGAATCCGCTCCCGCGAGTTCTTCGCGTAATTGCCGTAAGTATTGATCGATGGAACGTGGCGCACTGCGGTTCATGACGAATGTCCTGTGTCGGAATTTTCTGTTTCTGTAAATCGATCCACGAAGTCTCGAGTTCCCTGCCAAATCAGTTTCCATTCAGCCAGTACGCCGCGGCCTTGCTCGGTGATGCGGTAGTAGCGGCGCGGCGGACCGGAGTAGGAGGGCACGATACGACTGGTCAACAAATTCCCAGCTGAAAGGGCGCGCAAGACCGGGTAGATGGTGCCCTCCTTGAAAATGGAGGTCCCGTCGTTGGCGCTGGCCAAACGCTTGGCGATCTCATAGCCGTACAGGTCCTCATCGGACTCGGCGAGCACAGCCAGCAAAACCAGGCCCACCAGGCCTCCGTTTAGCTCTTTTTGGAACTTGCGTTCGTTGCTATCGTCCATGGGCTAATACTATATAGTTACTAATACTGTTTGGCAAATAGTATTATTTGGCTTGCAAGACTAGGCCGCGGAAAGACCTGGATTTCCGGCCGGCCTCGGGCACACTAAGCAGCCATTTTTACGACGGGCCGGAAACGATATGTGTGGCATCGTGGGTGTGGTCGCTGAGCGTGGCGCGGTTCCAATCCTGATGGAAGGATTGCGGCGCCTCGAGTACCGCGGGTATGACTCGGCCGGGATCGCGGTTCTGAACCACGGGCGGCTCGCCCGGTTGCGCACCGTCGGCAAGGTCAAAGTCCTGCAAGACGCATTGGACGAGCAGCCGATCCATGGATCGATCGGCATCTCGCATACGCGTTGGGCTACTCACGGGGTGCCCACCACGGAAAACGCGCACCCACACCTATCGCGCGGCCAGGTTGCGATCGTTCACAACGGCATCATCGAAAACCACGAGACCTTGCGCGCCGAGCTCAAGAGCTTGGGTTATGACTTCTCCTCGGAAACGGATACCGAAGTCATCGCGCACCGCATTCACTACTATCAGGCCACGTCCCCTGATCTTCTGGCCGCGGTGCGCAAGACGGTGGCCGAATTGCAGGGCGCCTACGCACTTGCTGTTTTGAGCGAAGCGGATCCGGAGTGCATCGTCATGGCGCGCCAGGGCTGTCCCGCGGTCATCGGCTTAGGAATCGACGAGAATTTCGCTGCCTCGGATGTGGCAGCGCTGCTGCCGGTCACGCGCCGCTTCATGTTCTTGGAGGAAGGCGATGTTGCCGAGGTTAGGCGCAAGTCGATTCGGATCCTGGACGCGGCGGGCCAGACCGCGGTACGCGCGATCCGCGAAAGCGATCTGCCAGCAGACGCCGTGGAGCGCGGACAATATCGGCACTTCATGCTCAAGGAAATTCACGAGCAGCCGCGTGCGATCGCTCAAACACTGGAGGAACGAATCGCCGGCGGCAAACTATTGGACGCCGCTTTTGGTCCGGGCGCCGCCGAGCTTTTCAGGCGCGTCAAAGCGGTCCACATAGCCGCGTGCGGCACCAGTTTTCACGCCGGACTCACCGCCAGTTATCTGATCGAGCAGATCTGCCGGATTCCGGCGCGCGTCGAAATTGCCAGCGAATACCGCTATCGCGAACCTGTGATCACGCCGGAAACGCTGTTCGTGACCATTTCCCAGTCCGGCGAGACCGCGGACACGCTGGCGGCGCTGCGCAACGCTCGCCACGCGAAATATCTCTCCACGTTGAGCATTTGCAACGTCGCGGAAAGCTCCATGGTCAGGGAGTCAAATTTGGTGCTGCTGACGCGGGCGGGACCCGAAATCGGAGTCGCCTCCACCAAGGCGTTCACCACCCAGCTCGCCGCACTGACCATGCTCACGATTGCATTGGCGAAAAACGGGGCTGCTGCGGCCCAAGAGAGTGCTTTGGTTTCACAGCTGCTGCAACTACCCGGGTTGGTGGAAAAAACACTCAAGCTCGACGCGACCATTCAGGCTCTCGCCGAGATCTTCGTGGAGAAGCATCACGCGTTGTTTCTCGGCCGCGGACCCTTGCAAGCCATCGCCATGGAAGGGGCGCTGAAGCTCAAGGAGATTTCTTATATCCACGCGGAAGGCTACCCCGCGGCTGAGCTCAAGCATGGCCCTTTAGCGCTGGTCGATGAGGACATGCCGGTGGTCGCCATAGCGCCAAGCAATGACTTGTTGGAGAAGCTCAAATCCAACTTGCATGAAGTGCGCGCCCGCGGCGGCAAATTGTATGTATTCGCCGACCCGTTGGCCGGCATGGAGAGCGAGGACGGCATCACCGTCATCCAGATGCCGGCGCATGCGACTGCCCTGCAAGCACCAGCGGTATTCGCCATTCCGATGCAACTGCTGGCTTACCACGTGGCGGTACTCAAGGGCACCGATGTGGATCAGCCGCGTAATCTGGCGAAGAGTCTCACCGTCGAATGAATCCGCCGGGCTTAAGATGTTGCGCAAACACCTAATCTCAAGTCAAACGGGCGGCGAACCCGGTTTCCATTGGCGGGGCGCCGAGGTCACGAGACTCGAAGGTTTTACCGACGCCGTTTTCGCGTTCGCCGTCACGCTACTGGTCGTATCGCTCGAAGTCCCGAAGACTTTTCCGGAACTGTTGGTCGCCATGCACGGCTTCTTCGCCTTTGGCGTGTGTTTCGCACTGCTGGCGAACGTCTGGTACCAGCACTATCGCTTTTTCCGACGCTACGCACTGGAGAACCCTTGGGTCGTGTTCCTCAATTGCGTGTTGCTGTTCTTCGTCCTGTTTTACGTCTACCCGCTCAAATTTCTGTTCACGACCATCTTCAACAACACCCCGATCTCGGTCTCTGAGACGCGCGTGCTTTTCACGATCTGGAGTCTTGGCTATGTGGCCGTATTTGCCGTTTTCACTCTGCTGTATCTGCATGCTTGGCGCATTCGTGCACAACTGAAGCTGACGCCGTTGGAAGCGCTGCGCACTCAGGTGAGCCTGTTCGACCAGTTTGCAATGGTCCTCATTGCCCTGCTTTCGACGGCGCTGGCGCGGACAATGCCCGATCGTTACGTCGGAATCGCGGGCTATATCTACTTTATCGTACCGCTTTATTTCACAATCGCGCATTCGATCGCCGCGCGTCGACAACGACAGCTGCGGTGAAAAAGCCGCGCGCCGCTGCGCTCGCATTGTCCAGCCTGATGTGGCTGGCAACATCTATGCCCGTCAACGCCGCGCCGACAGTCGCGCCTGCGCAGTCGTATTCGATCGACCAGACGCGTTATTTCGCGACTCCCGAGATCGAGCGAGCGGAACTGAAACAGCGCATCGAAGAGGCATCCGCTTTTCCCGCGGCGGCACCGCAGGGACCGGCGCAACTGCTCGATTATCTGCAGCGCGCCGAAACCTTGCTCGCGCAACTGCAGCGTCACGAGGCGTATCTGAACTTGCTGGCGTCGCGCGACTTAGACGATCGGGCCGACGCGGACGCGGGCGATCAAGCGGACAACGCCATACATCAGTTGTCAGGCACCGTGGCGCAGGCCTTGCGCACGCTCGGCGAGGCTACTTTTGCACAGGACGCGGCGGCACTTCCGGCGCTGAAGCCCTACACCTACCTTCTGGTACGGGCGGCACGCGATTTTTCCCATCAACTTCCCAAAGATCAACAAGCCATCGTCGATCAGCTGGCGGATCCCGCCCAAGCCAACCTTTGGACGCTCTATCAACAAACACTGCGCAGCACGCCGTTCCCGAAGGTCAGTAGCAGCGCCGGAGAACTCGATGTCCGAAAGGACGCGGGCGTGCTTGCCGAGAACCCGGACCGAGCCATCCGGCAAGCGGCATGGGAAGGACGCTGGGATGGCTATGCCTCGCGAAAGGATATCTATGCCGGCATTCTCCTGGGCGTCGTGCGCTTGAACGACCGCGTGGCGCGGCTACAGCATTTTCCGGACGCGCCGAGCATGGTTTATTTCAGCCGCACTCTGGATCGCAGGCAGGTCACCGATGCCTTGGCGGCGATCGAGACTCATGCCGATCTGTTCAAGAGTTATCAGCGCCTACGCGCGCAACATGCCGCGGCCATGACGGGCATCGCCGATGTGCGCTCCTGGGACCTGCTCCTGCCCCCGCCGGGTTTCACCACGCCGCGCATGACGCTGGATCAGACGCGCGCCACCGCCTTGTCCGCCCTGGCACCGCTCGGCCAGGACTATGTCGCGCACTTCCGGGCACTGCTGGACCCGGCCAATCGGCGCCTGGACATTGCCGCGGAAACGGGAAAGCGCACCAACGGTGGTTTTTCCGTCCGGGCACCCGGCATTCCCACCGGCTTATTCGTCGAGAGTTACGGCCAGGGATTCTTAGGCGAGAGCCGGGTCATCATTCATGAGGGCGGCCACGCCATCCATGGCCAGTTGATGAATGACAGCGGCGTATCACCGTTTTATACCCGCGGTCCGAACTGGATGTCCGAGGCGATCGCCACACTGAATGAATTTCTGCTGTACGACTATCTCTACCGGAAGAGCGTCGATCCCAAGGCGCAGGCCTTCTATTTGGAGGCACTGATCTACGACATCACGTTCCAACTCTTCGGCTCGGCCGAAGAAGCGACCCTCGAACAATCGATCTACGACGGCGTGATTGCCGGTCAGATCAAGAATGCCGCCGAGCTTGACGCGCTGACGCTGTCGATTTGGAGCAAGTACGAGGTCTGGCCGACGGTGGAGCCGCAATTGGCTCACACCTGGATCAGCAAACAACTGATGGTCCAGGACCCGTTGTACCTGGTGAACTATCTTTATTCAGGACTGCTCGCCACCAAAATGTTCGACATGTTGAAACAGGACCCGGCGAGCTTTCAGAAGCGCTACGCCGCCCTGCTGCGCGGAGGATTCCATGCGCCGCCGGAGGAACTGTTGCGCAGTTTTTTCGGCCGCGACCTATCCCAGCAGCAACTGGTGGACGACGGCATGAACATTTTGAAGCAGCGAGTCGCTTCGCTCGCCGAGGTTTACAAGAAGATCGAAGCGATGCGCTGAGGCTCAAACTGATTCAGCGTCGCGCGAGGTTTCACCTCGCTGGCGCGGCAAATCCTTTAATCTGGCGTACCCATAGCCAGCGCCGATTCGGCACAAGTCGGGATTAACCCCATGCGAACAGCAAAAACATTTACCGTTGCCCTGCTTTTTCTCGGTTCCAGCGCCGCGAATTCCGCGCCGGCAACTCACTTCCCTGCGGATCTCGATGCCATCGTGCGAGCGACCATGGCGCAAGAACACGTTGTGGGAGCGTCAGTTCTGGTCGCTGAGGGCGGCCAGATACGCTTGCACAAGGGATTCGGTTTCGCGGACCTTGGCCTCGAAGCGCCGGCCAAAGATGAAACCGTCTATCACGTGGTTGGCCCCATGCTGCCCTTCACCGGAATCGCCGTGATGCAGCTGGTCGAACGGGGCAAATTGTCACTGAATGATGACATCTCCAAATTCATTCCTGAGTTTCCGCTGCAGGGTCATCACGTCACGATACGTCAGCTGCTCAACCACACTTCCGGCATCGTCGATTATCACTATCTCGGCGATCCCATTGAAGCCACCAGCCGGCAGCCGAAAGCACTGGATGAAGTGATGGCCCTCTATGCCGGGAAGAACTGGGTGAATGATCCGGGAACGAAATGGGACTGGTCCATCTCCGGTTTCCAATTGCTGGTCACGATCGTAGAACGGGTGAGCGGCCAAAATTACCCGGACTATGTTCGGCAAAACATCTTTGAGCCAGCGGGTGTCAAGTCCACCACTTATTGCGACGACTTTACCCTGGTGCACGGGCTCTCCCATTCGTACCGACGTTTCGCAGAGAGCTATGTCGTGGCGAATGAAGACGACATGGCATACAACTCCGATCTGCGCTTCTGCAGCACTGTCGGCGATCTGCTGCAGTTGTGGCGATCCATCAGAACCAAGAACCTGGTCCGTCCTGAGACCTTTCGGCTCATGTCGACCGCCGAAGGAGCGGCGGCGCAGATGAGTGCGCAAGACCCGAAGGCGCAGTACGGCTTCGCGATGATGCTGAACCACGAAGACGACCACCGCCGCATCGGGCAGCATGGTTCGCTGATTGGTTACAGCGGCAGCCTGTATGATTTTCCGCAGGATCAGCTCACGATTGTGGTGCTCACCAATACCGAAGGCCAGAACGCTTACGCGATCACGCGCGCGCTGGCGCGCGCCATCCTTGGGCTGCCCGCCCTTCCCTCTGCCGCGCCGGCACCCGAGCAGAAGCTTGCCGATCAGCCCATTACGAATGCCGAGGTTGGGCGGCTCACCGGAACGTTCGTGTTGAAGCTTGGACAAGTCCCTGGAAGTCTGCACGATTCATTCGCGCAATACCGCCGAACCTACCGGGTCTTCGATGAAAACGGCCGCCTCATGATCCAACCGCTGGGCTTAGGTGCGGAGCGGCTGCTCAAACAAGAAGATGGCAATTTTGCCTTTCGCTCATCCCCCAAAACTTTAGTCTCATTTGTCATGCAGAATGATCGCGCAACCGCCATGAAGGTGGATTCGCCCGGCTTTCCGCTGGTAGGAGTTCGTGTTGGCGACGCGGACCCGGCAACGTTTCACATGCAGTTGCGCTAGCGTCAATTGCCCAGGATTTGATCCAGCTCCCGGCGGCACTGGGCGGCATCCTTGAACCAAATGGCGTGCAGGCCCACTTGCCTGGCGCTCTCGATGTTCGCGAGGAAGTCATCAATGAAGACACACTCAACCGCGCGCAGATTGAATGTGGCCAGCAAATGCACGAACACCTCGGGTTCCGGCTTCATCATCTGAACTTCGCCCGAGATTACAATGCCGCTGAAGGCATCCCAGAAGTTGTGGCGCTGACGCAGATGCGTGTAGACGCTGGCGGGCATGTTGGAAAGACAGTACAGCGGCGTCCCCTGTTCCTGGAGGGCGCGCATGAGTTTTATAGTTTCCGGCTTTTCCACCAAAGAATTGCGTACGGCATCGAGAATCGCCTGCACCTCCAGCCGCGTCGCGCCGAGCCGCAATTGCAAGCGCTCAATAAGCTCAGGTTCGGTGAGCGTCCCGCGATCGAACAGGCGCCAGTCAGCATGGCCGAACAGCGCCGCTTTGAGCGCGGCGCGCAATTCCGGCACAGGCTGGACGCGCGATACGATGTGGTCGGGACTCCAGTCAAAGACCACGCCGCCCAGGTCAAAAATCACGTTGCGCACGGCAGGCGCCATGGGTTATTCCTCGTCGTCGCCGATGGGCATGCCCGGCGGTGCTTCAATCGGCTTCACGACCACAAATTCTTTAGGCTCGTCTTGAAACTGTTTGATGCGATGGATGAGATAGGCGTCGAGCGGCGCATTGGCATCGCTGCGGCGTTTTAGGTCCTCGAGCTTCGCGTAAGTAATGGCGCGCACTTCGACTGACGCCTTGGGATCGGCCGCCAAGGTGAGCAGCGCCTCCACCGTGCGTGCGTAAACGGCGGCTTGGATCTTTGCGCCGAGGGCTTGCTGGCCGCCGGGCGCGGGACCGGCCTTAAGCTGGCTGGCCTTGAGCGCCGCATCGATGACTTCAGCCAGGGACGGAGTATTGGCGCGGGCGTGATATTCAACGAGGCGCGCCGCGCGCTGCGGGTCGAACAATAACCCCAGAGTCAGATCCGCCGCGGATTCCGCCGCGGCAATCGGATCGAACGTCAATCCGGTATGGGCCGGCAGAGACTCACGAGTACGCTCGAAGTCCGGCGGGCGGGGCGGAAATATCTTCAGCAGCGATTCGGGCAGAATCAAAGTTTCCGCCGACAGAGTCTGCACGACGGCCCGCAGAGCCTTTCTCTGTTCGTCCGGCGCAACGATCTCGGCGTTCATCTGCCCATCGCCGCGCAACTGATACCGATAGTTGAGTCCTCCGATTATCTTGGTCGCCGCCTCAGTCTGGTAGCGATGCATGAGATACAACGGCACCAGCGTATCTTGCAAGGCTGCCAGCGGCTCCCCTAAAGGAATGGCGTTTTCGCCAAACCTGGAGAGCGCCGCGGCGCGAATTTTCATGATTCGCGTAAGTTCATCGGCCGCATCGGTGCCATTGTCCCAGAGGTGCGCGAATGGGTGCGCGCCGCCCGGCGGACGAGCATCTTCGTCGGTGATATAGACGAGCCCCGACTTGGTCGCCTCGCTCAATATGCCGTCGAGCCCTGCACGTTCCATGGAAGGATCGGAAAACTGCCGGTAGCCGTAGTTGATGGCGGCTTTATCCCAGAGTCCGATATTCACGGCGTACGCCGCGGACAGATCGGGCACGCCTTTCGGGTCGAGCGTGATCCAGGGATGCGGGTAGTCCATCACCGAGACCGACTCGGAGGGTGCGTGCGGGAACGCGCTGGCGGCGAAGTTATGCGCTAATCCTAAGGTGTGCCCGGTTTCATGAGCGGCCAGCTGCCGGGTGCGGGCCAACGCCATCGCCAGCATGGGGTCATTCTCGGGCGTAATTTTCTTACCCGTGACATAGGGTGAAAGCAGCGCCTCCGCGATCAGATAATCCTGCCGTCCGCGCAACGAGCCCAATGTCACATTGCCCTTGATGATTTCGCCGGTGCGCGGATCGGCCACCGGATGTCCATAGGACCAGCCGCGGGTGAAACGATGCACCCATTGAATGATGTTGTAGCGCGCGTCCATGGGGTCGGCGCCTTCCGGCAGAATGTCGACGCGAAAGGTATTCGGTGCCCAGCCCGCGGCTTGAAAGGCCTGGTCCCACCAGCGCGCGCCCTCGACCAATGCGGAACGGATCGGTTCCGGCGCGCCTCGATCGACATAGTACTGAATCGGCTTGACGGCCACGCAGGCCTGCGCGCAGTTCGGATCTTGTTTGATCAGACGGTGCCGCACAATGAAGCGCTGGTCCAGAGGCGCGCCCAGCGGCGCCGCATAATCTCGGTACGCAAATTGAAAGTACCCGGCGCGGGGATCAAAGCGCCGCGGCGCATACCCGGGCGGCGGCAGCTCGAGAAACGACTGGTGCTCGCGCAGCGTGAGCGCGTGTGCGTCCGGTGTGACGTCGCCGACAAACGATCCGCGTACGGGTGCATCAGAAGCGAAGGTCAGAATGGCTTCGACTTCGGTGTTCCTCGGAAATACGTTGGTGGCATCGATGGCGATGGCCGAACGCGCGGCGTCGAGCTTGTACGTACCCTGCTTCCCCAAGACCTCAGATACGCCATGCACGTCGCGCAAAAAGAAATCGGTGGCATCCACCAGCACGGCGCCGGCCCCGGCCGCGGCGGCGGAATTTTCGGCCACCACCGTAAAGCTGCCGAGGATCGATTCTGGAAAAGATTGGCGCACCGCCAGCCGCTCCGCCGGATCTTGCGCGGAGCTGCGAAAACTCTCGTTGGGCCGGACCAATAAAATCTTGGGGCCGAAGCGCTCAAATCGTACCAGCTTGGCCGCCGATACCTGACCGCGATCGAGCCCCAAATCATTGGATCCTACGCCGTACGGGAGCGAATCGAAGTACAGCATGTCGGCATTGAGCTGCGGAATTTCCAGGAATAATCTGGCGTTTTTGGCATCCCAGTGGAGCGGCAGGAATCCGGGCATGTGGCGCATGCCAGAGGTTTTCGCTTCGATCGAAGGCATGCCCCTTTCGGATGATGAATCCGCGGCGGCGAGGAAAGCGGGCGAGCAGAGAATCAGCGAGACCACTATCATGGCGCGCAACGTGAGCGCGCGCGGGATCTTCTCAAGCATGGGCGAAACCTCGGGACATCGACGACAAAAAAGAGCACGTAAGGTACACGCTCGAGGGTCCGCGAACAATTTCAGCGCGGCCTATTTCAGAAAATTCTATCTGGATGCGGCGACGCGGGTCGTCACAGCCGCAGAGATGCGCAGCCGCGCCGCGCTCATCGCGAGCGCCTTGAAGCAATGCCAGATTCCAGTGCGCCGAATCCTCGATGCCGGCTGCGGCATCGGCTTGCTGCAAAAACCGTTCGAGGAGTTCCTGCCGGGGGCGCGCTACACGGGGCTCGAGGCGAGCGAGTACCTGTGCAGCCGCTTCGGCTGGACCTTGGGCTCGATCGTCGACTTTGCTGCGCGCACGCCATATGACCTGGTGATTTGTTATGACGTGCTGCAGTACTTGCCGGATGCGCAAGCCGCGCGTGCCATCGTGAACTTGAGCCGCTTGAGCCGGGCGGCAATTTATGTGTCGGCGTTGACCACGGAGGATTGGCGCGAGAATTGCGACCGCAGCCGCACGGATCGGGCCGTGCATCTGCGAGCGGGTGCGTGGTATCGGCGCCGGCTGAATAAAGGGTTCCACTATGTCGGCTTTGGGATCTGGATACGCAGAGACGTCACGGCGATACTCTGGGAGATGGAGCGCCCTTGAGGGTGGCCCGCGCTGCGCGCTACAAATTGTCCAAGATCCAAGCCGCCAGTGCGGCGTGCACCGGTTCCGCGGCGCCGAAATCCGCGCGCGCGTCATTGACCAATGACACGAGCACAAAGGTTTTGCCCGATGAGGCGGTCACGAAACCGGCGACGCCGCTGACGCTGTCGAGATGACCTGTCTTCAAGCGAATCGCCCCCGCCGGACTATTTTTCATGCGCGATCGAAGCGTGCCGTCCATGCCGGCCAAGGGAAACGAGGCCAAGTATTCCGGCGCGAATGGGCTGTGGTAAGCGGCGCGCAAGATTTTCGCCATCTGCAGCACCGTAATGTGCGTGGCGCGAGACAGACCGGAACCGTTGTCGATATCCACGCCGCTCAAGTCGAAGCCTCTTTCGCGGCTCCAATCCGCCATCGCCGCGGCGCCTTTTTCCAACGTGCCCGGAACGCCATAACGCTCCTTGCCGAGAGTCAGAAACAAGTGCCGCGCCATCAGATTGTTGCTGTGCTTATTGGTGAGCCGTACGATCTCGGCCAAACTCAAGGAGTCGAAGGTATAGAGCGGTTTGGCGTCCGCTGGCGTCGCTTCGATGCGCATCTTACCTTCGAACACGCCCCCCGATTCCCGCCACAATTTGACAAAGGTGCCGAAGGCGTAAGTCGCCGGCTGCAGTAGAATGCGCGCGATCGTTCTCTGCGTGCAGTGCGGGGACAAGGCGCCGGAAAAAACCACCCGGTCCCAGTCCGGCGAGGCGACTTTGAAATCCACTCTGGCCGCGGCACCGTCGCAGCGGCCGGGCACGTAGCGTATGTGATTGTCCACTTCGAGGTTGACCGGAGCGGGGCTCGAGATAATGTCCACACGATGCGTCTCGGCGTCGGCGGCGAGGTTGAAGTCGATCGATTGGAAATTGACCATCAATGCGTCGGGAACGACGTTGTAGGAGCGATTCGGGCGGCCGTCGAAGGCGCCCGGATCCTCCTTCGGCAGGGCAAATGCGCTGTTGTCGATCACGATGTCGCCCGGAATCGAATTCAAGCCCTGCGCCCGCAGGGCCTGTACGAAGCTCCACCACCGTTCCAACGTCATGTAAGGATCGCCGCCGCCCTGCAGATAGAGATCGCCATCATGGAGCCATGCACGGGTCTGCCAGACGAATGCGGGTCCCAACACATCCAGCGCGGCGAATGTCGTCACCGTCTTGATAGTGGATGCGGGGCTTCGCGGCGTGTCGGGGTTGTGACTCATCACGACGCGGCCCGTGTCCGCATCGAGGATGACGAAGCTCAAGGCGCTGGACGGCAGACGCTGTGTCGCCATGAGTTGCGTTAGACGTTCGGGAGCGGCGCCGGCCGACCCGGCTGCGATCGCGGCGCCGGACAGCACGGCGCAGCCTACGCTTAGGGCAATGCGATGGAGCACAAGCATGATCGGGTTCATCAATTAAGCGGCAGCGCAATTCGCTGCCAGGCGCGCGACCGCCAACGTAGAAATAGCATCAATCCCAAGAGAAAAATATATATCAAAGCCGCGAACCACCCGCCGACCGCACCCAAGCCATATTGCGGCAACCAATCGACCCACCCTTGGCCCGGCGCGAACGAGAGGCTGTGCGCAAGCGGCACGAAGATGAGCCACGATAGCGCAAGAACCATGATCGCCGGAAGCCGCACATCGCCCGCGCCGCGTAAGTTGGCGCTGCTGCTGATATTCAACCCATCGAACAATTGATAACCGGCGGCAATCCACAGCAAGGTACCGGCTCGAATGACCACTTGAGCCGCCTGTGGATCGGCAGCATTGGTAAAAAACGGCAACACCCACGGCCCCAAGGCCGCGAGCAGTACGCCGATCGCGCCCATGTAGAGCACCGCGATCAAAATAATCCCATCGCCGACTTTCAAGGCCCAGTCCTTGCGATGTGCGCCGATCGCCTGGCCCACCAAGGTCGTGCCCGCCATGGCGATTCCCACCGCCGGCATGTAGCAAAACGACGTCAGCATCATGACGATTTGCGTCGAGGCGCCGTCGACGGTGCCGAGGCGTACCTGCATCAGTTGAAATAGCGCGAAGCCAAGAATGTCCGCCGCAATCAGCAGACCCATGGGAAAGCCCAGCTGCAGTTGATGCCATAGCGCCCGGCCGTGAAGGCGCGTGGTCAGGTGCGAGCGAAAACGCGTGCGGGTGCCCGGCGCAAGGAACCAGGCAAGCGCCGCGCCAACGCCGATTAGCTGTGCGCAATTGGTCGCCCACGCGGAGCCGGCCACTCCCATGCCTAGATTGAACATGAACAGCTGATTGAGCAACGCGTTTATCACTGCGACGCCGGCGGCGATGCGCAGCGTAACGGTCGGGCGGCCGATGCCGTTGAAGAAGCCCAACACGGCCCACAGCGCCACCCCCAGCGAGCCGCCCAGCATGCGCGGATACCAATAGGTCAGAGCGAGCCGGCCGATTTCCTGCGGCAGTCCGAAGGGAGCAAAAATCTCGGCGCCAGTCAGCGCGAGCAACACGAACGCAGGCACCGTGAACAACGAAGCCCACAACGCGGTCCAGGTAGCCTGGGATGCTCGCGCGTAGCGATGCGCGCCGTAGGCCTGTGCCACCAAGGTCTGTACCGCGAGACCGACGCCGCCGAACAACAGTCCGAAGACCAGCACCGGCCAGTAGACGGCGCCAATGGCGGCGGTAGCGGCAGGCGATACACGTCCGATGAACCAGGTGTCAGTGGCGTTCAGCATCGCCTGCACGCCGCTGTTGACCATGAAGGGGAATGCGAGGCCGGCGACGGCAAAATAATCGAGGCGCGGCCTGCCGCTCCTGCTCAAAGCTTGCCCGGGAAGCAATTCTATCGGTTCATCCACCGGAGCATCCTACAGCACTGGCTGGCGGGTAAATCCCGAGTAGGATGCGGTAATGTCTGTTAGGTTGCGACGAAATTTTTCCGGTGCATTTCTGCCGCAGGATCGAGGCAATGGCGCGTGGCAACTTTCGCGGGCGGCGCCGCACGAAATCAACGTATTTCTGCGCGACACTGAGCGCGGCGCGCAACGCTCTTTCGGAACGGGTCCACTTGTCGACCTCGGTATCGAATGGCATGCCGAGAAAGTGTTGGTGACTTTCATGTCGGAGGAGAGAGTGGCAAGCGTCGAAGCCGCGAGCGCGATTGTCCATGAGCCTCTGGAACATCTGTACGAACGCTTGCCGCTGGTCAGCATCGACGCCGACGCCCGGCGCTTTTGGCGCCGGGTATTCCGTTTGGTGCGTATCCCCGGGGGCCGCTACCTGCTAAAGCTCCTCGTGCGCTCCAGGGGACGATAAGCGCTCACGTGGGATCAACCGGGAGACAGCTTGAGCTTAACCGGGAAGTCCATCACAAGAACAGGCGCATATTGTCAATTTTCCGAGGGTTTTGCCGCAGTCCAACACGCGGGACCCTTAAATCTTGCGTTGAATTGCGACGCTCGTCAAAGCTGCTACGCAGGGATTCCAGCACATTGATTCGTGGCTTTAACCTCAACCATTCCCTGAAGATGGCCTCAGTGCTGGATATCAAGTCCAACGTCGTCGATGCGCGGGCCGAGGCCTCTTTCGACCCGTACGGCCGTCTGTTGCGAATGCTCATGCCGAGCCTGCGCGGCGTGGTCGTTCACGACGGCTATGCCAATCTCGTATGGGCTTCAGATGAGTGGGACTTGAGCGACGAGCCGGAACTCATCAACGACGCGATCGCCAATGCCCTGTCCGATACCGCCGATTTTCCGGGGATCGCGCGAACCATCGACGCGGACCGGGTGGTCTATTGCTTTGCCGTGCGCGGCGAGCACATTGAATTGCTGGGCATCGTAAGCCTGGTCGTGCGGCTGTCGGGAACCCAGATAGAGCCGCGTCCCTTGCAGACGATCCGGCAATTGGTTCAGCCGGCGCTCGAGTGCCTGCGCCGCGAGCTCACGTTGCGCGCCAAGCTCGGATCCAGCGAGCGCGATCTGAGCGTCAAAGAGCGCGATCTGGAACTGATGATGGAAATCTCCTCCAATCAGGCCGCGGCGAGCGACGCGGACGAATTTTCGCAGATCCTGAAGACCGGCCTCGATCGCATGGGTTGCGCGCTGGCCGCGCTGTGGGTGCCGGACAAGAATATCTCGGTATCCATGACCCGCAGCGGGGCACCGATGGCGCCGGAAGCGCTGCAGCGGGCGCAACATCATTTGACGGCGTGGATGCAAATGCAACAGCGCACCATCGTCATCAATCACATTTCCAAAGTCGCGACCGACGTGGCGGCGCCGTACAAGATCCTGGCATGCCCGATACGGCACACTTCCGAGCGCGTCATGGGCGTGCTCGCGCTCTTCAACCCGCCCAGCGCGCAAGATTTCGATATGCAGCACACGCGCGTCGCCGAAATGTTGGCGAAACGCTCGACGAACATCATTCAAGCGCAGTACGATACCAGCACCGGCCTCATGACCCGCCAGGCATTCGAGCGGCACGCAAGCAGCCTGCTTGGAGCGGCGACGCCTTCGGACCCCCACATCATTCTGTATCTGGATATCGATCGGCTGCATGTCATCAATGAGACTTTCGGCATGCACGTGGGCGACGATGTCATCGTCAGCGTGGCGGACCGGATGGCAAAGACGCTTCCTGCGGAGGCGCTGTCGGCGCGCATTTCGGGCGACCGGCTGGCGGCGCTCATACCCAATTCAAGCATGGAATCGGCCGCGGCGATCGCCGAGCAGATCCGCGCCGCCGCCGAAGGCATCGTGCCGCGCGCCGGACAAGGCGCATTCGAAGTATCGGTGTGTCTCGGGGTTGCGCCGATCGGCAAATCCGACAACTCGCTGGTGCACGCGCTGGCCACCGCGGAAATCGCCTGCAAGGCTGCGAAAGACCGCGGCCGCAATCGCGTCGAGATCTTTCAGGATTCGGACCAGAGCATCATCCGCCGCCACACCGACATTTTGGTGATCGGCAAACTGCGCGAAGCCCTGGACAGCGATGGTTTCCGTCTCGATGCGCAACCGATCCTGCCGCTGCGCGGCAACTACGGACGGCCGCGCTTCGAACTGCTGATCCGCATGCTCGGGGAACGCGGTGAAATGATTCCGCCGGGGAAATTTCTGTCATCGGCGGAACGCTACCAGCTCATGCCGACGATCGACCGTTGGGTGGTGCGTCGGGCCTGCGAATTGCTCGGTGAACATAGCGCGTCGGTGGGCGAGGAATTCGCCCGGTTCGCCATCAATCTGTCCGGCCAATCGCTGCAGGACGAGTCTTTCCTCGAGTTCGTGGTCGATCAGCTGAAGACGAGCGGCGTGCCGCCGAGCGTGCTGTGTTTTGAG
>Ga0265760_10000082_pt1 | contig 24708 bp, 23 predicted proteins | sample NZIome_2_FD_200831 | JGI IMG/M metagenome (GOLD analysis project Ga0265760, IMG submission 200831) | Metatranscriptome of rhizosphere microbial communities from Maridalen valley, Oslo, Norway - NZI1 (Metagenome Metatranscriptome) | ecosystem: Host-associated > Plants > Roots > Rhizosphere >...
GGATTGCTCCCGTGGGACGGTCATTCCTCTGGGCCGCGCATCGCTGCGCGGCTCTAGCGACCTACCCGAAGGTTTGACGCACCGAGCCGGCACGTGTTCCGAACCTGATTCTTACGAACCAAGCTCCGAACTTCCTCCCTATTTGGTCTTGCTCCGTGTGGGGTTTGCCTGGCCCGCGACATTACTGTCGCGGCGGTGCGCTCTTACCGCACCTTTTCACCCTTACCCCGCGTCGTGAGACGTGGGGCGGTATGTTTTCTGTGGCACTTTCCGTCGACTGGGCTTGAACCCGGCCTCCCGGACGTTATCCGGCACACTGCTCTGCGGAGTTCGGACTTTCCTCTCCTCGCGCCCGAAAGCGCGGGAAGCGACCGTCCGGTCCAGCTGCCAACCTAGTCATTATAACCTCGACTTCGGCTTCCAGTTCTCGGCTACCCGATAAGAATCTGTTTGGGCTTGCTTTCTCCTCCATAGTTGAAGTGGGGCTGATAAACTTGGAGCCGCAAGCTGGCGCAGGACGCTGGATGTATACCCCATGAACACTCTCGAAGCCATTCGCATCGCTTTGCAGTCGCTGTGGGCGAATAAGTTGCGTTCGGTGCTCACACTGCTCGGCGTTGTGATCGGCGTGGCTGCCGTGATCGCCGTGGTGACCTTCGTTTCCGGGATCAACGATTACGTGGCGCATAAGATTTTCAATCTGGGCGCTGACGTTTTCATCGTCTCGAAGATGTCTGCCGTCGAGACCAATGTCGACCATTTTCTGGCGGCGGAGAAGCGCAAGAATCTAATCCTGGAAGACTATCAGGCGGTCGCTGATGCCTGCCGCGATTGCGAATACGTTGGGGCGGTGCTGCGGGGCAGTGGCAAGGTAAAGCATGGAGAGCAGTCGATCAGCGATACCACGATTCAGGGAATTACTCCTTCGATGGCGACGATTCTCGACACGGATCTGACTTCGGGCCGCATGCTGAACGAAACTGATCTGAACAATCGTTCGCCGGTGGCCGTGGTCGGCACGGATATTGTGGAACACCTGATGGCCGGCGTGGACCCGATTGGGCAGGAAATCCGCATTGATGGCTGGACTTACCAGGTGATCGGAGTCGGCAAGAAAAAGGGTAAGACTCTGGGGCAGAGCGCTGACAATTACGCGCTGATTCCCATCACCGTGTTTCTGAAACAGTACGGGGCGCACAACAACAGCATCGGGATTTGGGGCAAGGCGCTGGCTACCGGCGTGCCGCTCAACGAGGCCATCGATGAGGCTCGGGTGGCGCTGCGCTCGCACCGGCATGATCGCCCGGGCGAGGACGATACCTTTGAAATTGAAACCAATGCCAGTCTGCTCGGGATCTGGTCTGGGCTGAGCAACACGTTTTTTATGGCGACCATCGGGATCGCCGCAGTTTCGCTGGTGGTCGGCGGGATTGTGATCATGAATATCATGCTGGTGTCGGTCACCGAGCGTACCCGCGAAATCGGCATCCGCAAGGCGCTGGGTGCGCGGCGGGAGGACGTGCTGCTGCAGTTTCTGATTGAATCAGTCACCTTGGCGGTGGTTGGAGGCGCTTTGGGAGTGCTGTGCGGAGCGACGGTGGCCACGCTGGTCACCTGGGCCATCGGAATGCCTTCGTCCATCAAGTTGTGGGCCGTGGCATCGGGCTTGCTGGTGGCGGCTTGTGTGGGAGTGTTCTTCGGGGTTTATCCCGCGCGCCAGGCGGCGCGGCTGGATCCCATTGTGGCGCTGCGGTTTGAGATGTAATCTCGGTATACGGAAGTCGGAAGATCATGATTCGTAAAGACGAATTCGGCGAGATTGTGCAGATGGCGACCGATACGTTGCGAGGCAACAAGCTGCGCTCGTCGCTGACCGTGCTGGGCGTGGTGATCGGAGTTGCAGTGGTCATCGGCGTGTCTTCCATTGGGCGCGGGCTCGACGATAACGTTCGCGACCTGGTGGCCAGCATCGGCTCCAACGTTATTTTTGTTTATCATCTCGAACCGTTCACGTTCGGGCGTATGACCGAAGAGATGCGTACGCGCAAGAAGCTGACGTTCGACGATGCGGATGCGATCCGGCAGCTGCCGCATGTGAAGGCGGTGAATGCCGGCATCCGTTATTTCCGTCCGGAGCTTGGAGTGGGCACGTATGCGGTCAAGTATGAGGACCGCAAGGTGAAGAACACCATCCTCGAAGGAGATATGTCGGCGGCGAAGGACGTTTTCGACCTGCATATCACCGAAGGCCGATGGTTCACTGACAGCGACGATGAAAGGCGCGCTCCGGTCATTGTGATGGGCCACGACACGGCTGGAGAACTGTTTCTCAGTCAAAGCCCGCTGGGACGCGAAGTCAACATCGACGGGAGATTGTTTACCGTGATCGGTGTGATGGAGAAGATCAAGTCGGTGTTTGGCGGGGGAAAAGATCCCAACGACAATCGCGTGATTATGCCTCTGAGCACGTTCAAGACGCTGCACCCGGAATTGAAGGACCATTGGATCAGTGTGAAGGCGACGTCGCATGACGACATGCCCAAGGCGATCGACGAAATTCGGGAACTGCTGCGGCGCCGGCGGAAAGTTGCTCCGGAGAAGCCGGACAACTTTGCGGTGTTCACTTCCGATTCGATTTCGGACGTGTGGAACTCGCTGACGGGTGCGCTGTTCGTCGGCATGTTTGCGATTTCGAGTGTGGCGCTGATTGTGGGCGGAGTCGGCGTGATGAACATCATGCTGGTCAGCGTGACGGAGAGGACGCGCGAGATTGGAGTGAGGAAGGCTATTGGCGCGCGCAAGCGGGACATCCTGTTGCAGTTCACGTTTGAGGCGATCATTCTGACTGCGGTCGGCGGCGTCATCGGAGTGTTACTGGGTGCGATGGTGGTTTGGATCATTCCTGCGGTGTGGCCCTCGCTGCCCGCGCACATGTCGATGTTCTGGACTTCATTTGGCTTCAGCGCCGCTGCGGGAGTCGGGCTGGTCTTCGGTATCTATCCGGCGTGGAAGGCGGCGAACCTCGATCCCATTGAGGCGCTGCGGTACGAGTAGAATCGCCCGCGCGGACTCATGATTCACTCCATTTCATGATCCATTCTGTCTTCAAGCTTGCCCAGGTGGTTGCGGCTTTCGGCGCGATTTGCAGTTCGCTCTACTATTTTCTTTGCCTGTGGAGTGCGTCTGCCTTTTTGCGACGGCGACGAGCCGCTGGTCAGGTTTCTTTGCTTGCGAAAGCCTTACCGTCCGTTTCCATTCTCAAGCCGCTCAAGGGCACGGACCCGGAAATCTATCAGAGTTTTCGCAGCCATTGTGTGCAGGACTATCCCGAGTACGAAATTATCTTCGGAGTCAGTGATCCCAACGATCCCGCGGTAACCAGCGTGCGGCAGCTGCAGGGCGAGTTCCCGGCGCAGAACATCCGGTTGATTGTCTGTCACAAAATTCTCGGATCGAATGTGAAGGTCAGCAATCTGGTTCAGATGCTGGCAGAGGCGCGCTATCAATACCTGCTGGTCAACGACAGCGACATCCGCGTGGAGGCTGACTATCTCCGTCGAGTAATGGCGCCGCTGATGAATCCAAAGGTTGGAATGGTGACCTGCCTGTACCGGGGGGTGGCCGCGGCAACGCTCAGCTCGCGGATCGAGTCGCTGGGAATCAGCACGGATTTCTGCGCGGGCGTGCTCGCCGCGCGTCAACTAGAAGGCGGCCTCAAGTTTGGGCTGGGGTCGACGATGGCCTTTCGGCGCGACGACTTGGAGAAAATCGGAGGGTTCGAATCGTTCGCGGATTATCTTGCCGATGACTACGAATTGGGCCGGCGCATTGCCGGTCTAGGCCTGGAGGTGAGGCTCTCCGACGTGGTCGTTGAAACCAATCTTCCGGCCTATCGTGCATCGGAGTTTCTGTCGCACCAGTTGCGGTGGGCGCGGGGTGTGCGCGATTCACGCAGCGGGGGATACTTCGGGTTGGTACTTACGTATGGCTTGCTGTGGTCTTGCGCGGTAGTGGCTGCCTCGCGTGGAGCGCTCTGGGCTTGGGTTTTGGCGGGAACTACTTTGTTTTTGCGCGCGGCTGTGGCAGTCGTGGTGGGCAAGAGCGTGCTAAGCGACCGGCAACTGTTTCGGCAGCTCTGGCTGCTTCCGTTGCGGGATTTGGTCGCGGTTGGGGTGTGGATAGCGAGCCTGGCTGGCCATACCGTGAGCTGGCGTGGCACCCGGTTTGAGTTGAAAAATGGCAAGCTGATCCGAGTTATTTCTTAGCAGGGAAGCTCCGCTCGGCGTGACTCGTGCCCTCGTCTGGATTCGTGCTTGTGGTTAGAGTTGGCCGGCAGGGGTGCCCGCTCCATACAACCGCCAGTGCTTACTTGTTCTCCGGCGGCGACGAGATCAGCTCGAATCGGCCGTCGCGGTAAGGCCGGTAGTCGTGTCCGCCGAGAGAAAGCTTGCGCAATGTATCGTGTGTCGATAGATTCTCTTGTTGCATGGCGTGCAGCGCCAGAGCACAGCGAACGGTGCGGACCGGGTTGATCAATTCAATTCCCACTTCCCCATACAATTCCATATGCCGGATCCGATGATCTCGGCAAACCGTTCTTTCGTTGGCATTCTCGGCCAGGAGAATGAAGGGTACCGACGATCCTCCGTTAAGAAACTGGGAAAGCAGTTCGACCGCGGCAGCGTCTTTCGTTGCGTACTCGAAAAGAACAAGACCACATGCCTTTCGCTGCAACATTGTTTTGACTTCGTCCAGAGAAGTGGCGTGATCCAATTCCGCCGAGAAGCTGTCCTTGCTGCGGCTGAGGATCTCGCGAATAAGAAAAAAGTCTTCTTCCTGGTTTCCTGCCAATAGGACGGTCGAGGCGCAGGGGAGAGCCCAGGCGCTGCCACCGTTAACAGGGATGCGGCCATATTAGTTTTCATCGGAAGGCGATCGCCAAAGGTTGACCTTTGGATCAGCAAGTTAGAACGGAGGTAGAAGTTCTCGTCCAATTCGGGATGAGGTCCAATTTGAAGACGAGGGATTCGAGCCCACCTGACCCAAGTGTGCAGAAACGGGATGTGGCATCGTTTTCCGGTACTTATTACTTTCGTTAACCAAAATCCGGGTCGTTCGTCTAACAAAGCGAACGTCGGCAAGTCCCCGGATCGGAGCTTTTAAAGGACTTAAAGGAAAAGTGAGGGGAACACCGGGGTTGAATCTTGCGTATAGGTGAATGAGGGCGGCCCTGCCCGCTCGGAACACTAAGTGCGTGGATGTTCGTCTTCGTTAAGGGGGTCGTATGCTGAGCGAGCACAAGGGAAACGGAGTGACCAGGTCTGTTCTTAATTATGGGGACGGGCATGTGCAGGAAGTGGTGCGGCAGGCGCACGAAGAGCTGCGCCAACTGCTGCAGCAGCGTGCGGATGTGATGCGGCGCATTGGGACGGTTAAGCAAACCATCACCGGCCTGGCTAATCTCTTCGGGGATGGAGTGTTGAGCGAGGAGTTGCTGGAGCTGGTGGATCGCAAGAGCAACGGGCGCCAGCCGGGCTTCACCAAGGCATGCCGCAGGATTCTGATGGAGGCGGGGCGGGCGTTGAGCGCGCGCGATGTCTGCGACGAGATCCGCAAGAAAGTGCCGCCCATGCTGACACGGCATAAGGATCCGGTGGCGTCGGTGACAACGGTGCTCAACCGGCTGGTGGACTACGGCGAAGCGCAGGCAGTGGTGCTTAGCAACGGGCGGCGGGCCTGGCGCTGGATTGCCGATGCCGCTGCACCGATGAATGAGAACACCATCGCAGGCTCGGTAGCGACATTAGGCTGAACGAGTTGTATTGGAAATGATTTGCAGTAGAAGTGAAACAGGCACGCTCGCGGTCTGCGCCGCGAGCGTGCTTTTTTTCGCCGGGCGTTAACAACTACTCGCCAATCAGTGCAAGACCGCGTGCACCAAGGCCAGAAGCGAAGTCTTGGAAAACGGCTTTGAGAGAAGTACAGCGTCGGTGGCTACCGATAGCTGCTTCGCAAGCTCATCGCCACCATATCCCGAGGCAAATATGACCTTTAGTTGAGGTATCGAGCTCGTCAGGCGTTTTGACAACGCTACCCCACTCATATGCGGCATGATGACATCTGTCAGGAGCAGGTGAATAGGCTCAGAGTGGGTGTCAGCAAGCTGAATAGCCTTGACTGCGCTATCAGCCTCAACAACCGTATACCCCGCTGACCGGAGAATTGACGCCGTGATTTCTCGGAGGGCAGCCTCATCTTCTACAAGCAAAATGGTTTCGTTTCCGCCCATCGACTCCGTGTGAACAGGTGTAGTCCCGGAATCGATCTGTCCTAGCACCCGAGGAAAATAGAGCTTAAATGTAGTACCCCGACCGAGTTCGCTACTGACCGAAATGTACCCACCGCTCTGCTTGACGATTCCGTAGACGCTCGCTAGTCCCAGTCCCGTGCCTTTGCCCGGTTGTTTGGTCGTGAAGAATGGTTCAAAAACATGAGCCTTGGTCGGTTCGTCCATTCCGCAGCCCGTGTCCCGCACCGCCAACATCACGTAGTCTCCGACTATGACGGGCTCTTGCCCCAGACAATATTTGTCGTTGAGCGTAATGCTGCCTGTCGCGATGGTTATCTGTCCCCCATCCGGCATTGCGTCTCGTGCGTTGACCACGAGATTCATCAAGACCTGTTCCATTTGCCCGGCATCTGCCTTGATTAATCCAACGGGAACCGAGGTCTGGTAGGACAAGACTATGTCTTCTCTTACCACTCGACTCAGCAACTTGTTTGCCTCGTGAATGACTGCGTTGAGGTCCAGCATCTTAAGGAATACGACTTGTTGACGGCTGAAGACTAGAAGCTGGCGGGTGAGATGAGCTCCGCGTGCGGCTGCCAGTTTTATCTGGGCCAGATGTTTGGCTATTTTCGTTTCCGGATCGAGCGTTTCTAACGACAAGTCGCTGTACCCCATGATCACGCCAAGAAGATTGTTGAAGTCATGTGCAACCCCGCCTGCGAGACGCCCTACGGCTTCCATCTTCTTTGACTGCTCAGACTGCGCTTGCAGCAGGCTCATTTCAGTTGTGTCCTCAGTGACCGCCAGCACGCACAGCTGTCCCAAAAGCTCGATCTGCTCAGCCGATACTCTTGCTTCTCGCACGACACCTGTCCTCGCTCGAATCTGTGCAGGCAGCCCTATGACTCTGCCCTGTTCGCTCAACCGCTTCATCATCGTGATGCGATCTTCCGGGTCAACCCAAATCGCCAATTCAGCCATAGTGTGACCTACGACCGAGTCACGCTCGCCTCCCACCAAAGCGAGAAAGGAGTCATTCACGTCCAAGTAGCGGCCGTCTGCTTTGGTGGAGATAGTCATAGGCAAGGGGTTAGAGCAAAACGCCTTGCTGAATCGTTCTTCCGACTGGCGCAGATTTTCCTCATTTCTGCGGCGTTCAAGAACCTCTGCCTCCAATCCGTCTCTTGCACGACTGATCTGTGCTGTGCGATCCAGCACTTTCTGCTCGGATACCAGATACGATTCTTTCAACGCAACCTGTGCTGCATCGCGTTCTATTAGAGTGGCCTCCAAGAGCACTCTCCGTGTTTCGGATGTTCTTGCTCTGTGAAGCAACGACAAAACGTCAGGAACCACGAATGGAAGCATCGCTGCGGTTGCAATCGATGAGAGCGCTGTGACGACCTTGATTACTGCTGACACTACATAAACTGGTATCCAAACAGTGATGGCCTCGACGAGATGCGAGCTTCCGCAGGCAACTATGAAGACTGCAAAAGCGAGGAAGAGGCCATGAAAAGGCAACTCGCTTCGTCCCCGGTAGATAAGGTAAGCCAGCGTTGCAGAGATCGCCACATAGGAAAGTCCGATCAGCGTGTCCGCGATTGCATGCGTCCATGCCAGCGAAGTGCTGCCCAGATAGCAATAAAGTTGAGGCATGTATGCTGATGAGAGAACGTCATGCCCCAACTTGGGCCATGCAATGAACAATGCGACTGCGGCTGACAGGAAGGCGACTGACACCTGCACCAGTCGCTTAGGTATCGATAGCGAGTCCTGAAGATCGGGGCGCTGGCCCGAAGTAGACATTCGTGCCTCCGTTTCACCCAGCAGACTTCCGGAAGGGCTCGCCTGCTCTTCCATTAAACGAGTCTGCCGCTATAGCCCGAGCCCTTAATCGTGAAGCACTACATTCAGTAGTGAACTGTGGACCTCAAGCTCACCGTTGTAGCGAACGAAACCAACTTTCGGAACTGTTCATGAAGAAGTTGACTCGCGAGCGGGTCGTTCCCACCATCTCTGCCAGAGTCTCCTGACTGATTTTGGGAATCGCAACTTCAGGCCCCCCGTCCTTGGCAAATGAGCCAGCAGGAGAAGAACGCGAGCGAGTCGTTTCTCGCTGGAATTGAAGAGCTTGTCAACCAAATCCTCTTCGTACCGGATATTCCGTGTCAGCAGATATGCCACGAACATATTGGAGAACGCAGGTTCGCGGTGAATCACATCCATCATGGATTTCTTATCGCTTCGCATCACCGTGCAAGCGGTCATCGCGGCTGCGGAGCACATGCGGCGGGGCTGTCCTGTGAGGCAACCCTCCCCGAAGAGATCACCCTTGTTCAGAATGCCTATTGTGGCTCCCTTCCCGTTCTGAGCCACAACGACGAGTTTTACTTTGCCCTTACTGTATACAAAAAACAGCATCCGCCGAGTCGCCCTGAGCAAAAGATCATCCGCTTATCGGAAAAGGTCGCGATTGTTCGACCGCCGTCGATGGTCGAGAGGAAGGTTGGAGATCGAAGGTGCGCTGTTTCTTGGTCGCTGCCACGGGTGTCATGAATCGGCCCCCTTTCAATGCTAAAGGAACCCAAGAACCCCTGTGTTCGGTAGAGCCCCATGCTATTCGAAGTTCGCCTTGGCGGCGACAATATGTGTTTGGCTGAGAGCAGTTTTCGGGGAGGGGACTGATCGACGGCGCGTTGCTGACGAATCCACGGGTAGCACTGACAGATTGGGTAGTGCGCCATAGCCCGTTCACGCCACGAAAGCTTCGGAATACCGTTTTTCGGCGCTGACGCATGCTCCGGAGAGAATGAAAAATGCGGTCGGAGCGTGAAACGAGGAGCATTAACGGAGCGCACAGAAGCCATGAACGTTCCCCGGACCTAATTGCTTGCTTCTTTTTCTCTTGAATTCCTTGGTGGAGGATTCGGGTTCTTCGTTGACGCAACGGTCTCGGCGCAGTCGCCCTTATCGTCGTAATCGCAGAGCCGGCCGGGATGAGCTTGCTTACACTTCTGGCAGAGTTCAGTAGCCATTGTGTCCCGACTGACCGCGGACATTGGAAGCGTTGAAGCGCGTGGACATTTCATCACCGATTGGTAGTATCAAACTCTCGTTCAACATCTTCTCGGCTTTTGTGAACATCTCCAGCAACTTTGCGGCGTCAGGATCAGTCGCAGCGCGAGCCGCAAGCAGCAGTCCGACCTTCACGGATAAAGACATGTTTGCTTCTCCTCACCCGAGTTTAGTAAACGGGTCGAAGGAGAACTGTCCACTATTGCTCAAAAAGCACATCTAATTTGATGAGACCCCGCAGACGAATCACGAGCTGTCTCGCCCGACCGATTGCAGGGCTTCGGAATCCTGACGCACGTAGGTCGAAAGTCAGGTAGGGTCTATCGGACGCCAGTCAATCTTTTTCGAGCGCCAGTCTGTACTTGGGGGGCTGCTAGAACAAACTCGGCGCGGATCACGAACGTCGGCTTCAACAATTGCGGGAAATTCTGGACGAATTGATGTCGCTGACCAACTGGAAACGTGTGAGGATGTGCATCCACTCTCACTCGCACTTCGCTGCGACTATTGAGCACGGTGGTAACTGATAGATAACGAGAAGACGAGTCGATGAACTGTGTACCACCTTCAGACCGCTGCCCATTTTAGTATCGGCGTTTGAAAACGCTTCCATAGTCTGGGTCAACTGTACATCGACTTCGTCGGCAGGACCCACCCTCATTGCGCTCGTCTCCCCGGTTGGGCTTACGGGGCTCGTTGTTGCCCCATGAGTGCTTTGCAGCGCAAAGTGACTGTCCCAATTTGTCCTAAAAAATGGTACATTACGCCCGTTTTATAGCAATTTGCGATTTTTGCGACTTGTAGAATCTTTAACTTACAGATATTGCTTGACTCCTCGCAGTACTTCGGTAACTCGAACCTGTAACCCTACAGATATATCCTAGGTTTGACTCACTCCGGACCGCGCCCGGGGAATTTGAAGGGCGTGTTGGGAACGAGGCTGGGAAAGCAATGTCCACAAAGATCGGTCACTTCGAGATTTTAAGCGAGCTCGCGAAATCCGCGACCGGGGCGGTTTACAAAGCCAATGACCCTGAGAGCGGACAAACGGTTGCGCTGAAGGCGATTCAATTAAGTGCCTTCGGAGAAAAAGCGGCAGCCCTGCAGCAGGCCTTGACGGAAGAAGCGGAGAGCACCAAGAGCCTGACGAGTCCGAACATCACGCCAATCTTCGGCGCGGGCGAGATGGATGGCCAGTTCTGCGTCGCCATGGACTATGTGCAGGGCAACAGCATCGCAACCATGCTTGCTCGAAAAGAGGGATTCTCCATCTGGGACCTGCTCGATATCGGCAGGCAGGTGTGCAGCGGTCTGGACCAAGCTCATGCCGCTGGAGTCCACCACTACAGCCTGGAACCTGCCAAGATTATGTGCGCATGGGACGGCAGCATCAAGATCCTGAGCATGGGGGCATCCAGCGTCGGGAAGTTCGTCTCGGACATGCCAGGCGAGACGCCCTCGATTTTGCATTACATGTCGCCCGAACAGGTACTGGGCGACAAGATCGATGGCCGATCTAACCTGTTCAGCCTGGGCGCGATGTTCTACGAGATGGTGACAGATCGCAAAGCTTTTGAGGGCGTGGATGTGGAGTCTGTTCGCCAGCGCATCCTAGACAGCACCCCTACGCCACCCGTGAAGTTGAATGCGAAACTCCATCCCTTGCTCAGCGATCTCATCATGAAGGCGCTGTCGAAGGATCCTGCAGAGCGTTATCAGAATGGCAGGGAGTTGCTGGACAGTCTGGAAAAATGTAAGGAATCGAAGCCACAGGCGGCGAACAAGCTGGCGCCCAAGCCCATGGCTGCGGTGGTGAAACCACCGGCAGCGGCGAAGGCTGTTTCGCCAGCGCCCGCGGTTCCGGTACGTGCCGTAACGCCGAATGGCCCGGCAGCTACGCGCGTCAACCCGCCGGTTGCGAAGCCGGCTGAAAAATTTGTTGTGCCTGCCGCACCCGCTCCTCGGGTTCAGGCTAAGCGGCAAGACCCGGTTTCGATTCCGGCTCAGGCACAGTCATCTCCCGCGCCGAAGGCGGCCGCGGCTGCGGCTGGGTGGGGAACGAATGCGCCAGGGAGCTCCATGGCGTCGGGATTCGACAATTCGATCGACTTGTCGACCTCGGAACCAGCAATAAGTTTCGAGGCTGCCGAGCAGGAGTCGCCTTACATGTCCTCGGCGGTCGCCGAGCCTCCCGCATTTGAGCCTCCGAAGCTTGCGGTTGATCCGATGATGGCCGAACAAGCGCCGGCTCAGTCAACCTCTACCAGTTTCTCCGAGATCTCAGAACTGCCTCCGCTCAAGGAAGTGATTATTAAGCCCGAGGCTCCGCCACCGCCACCAGTTGCCATGGCAGCCCCGGTCCATACCCAGTTCGAGGGTCATGCGGACGAGGAAGATAAGCCGAAGGTAAATCCGCGTGAAGTTGCGCAGAAGGCTATCAAAGAGGTCAAGAATGTTCCCCCGCAGTTGATGCTTTACTCGATCCTGGGTGCGGTTGCTCTGATTCTGATTGTCACGATCTGGCTGTGGTCGCGCATTGGCAGCGGCGATGATGATTCCGGATCCGCTCGTCCTGCCGCTCCAGTAACGGAAACCCAGTCTGCAACCGAGCAGTCGGGACCCGTGGCGCAAAGTACGCCCCAGAGCGCGCCACAAAGCACTCCAGAAACTCATGCGGCTGTTGCAGCACCGCAGGCCCAAGCCGCAGAGCCGGAGCCTGAGACGCCGCGCTCGGCCAAAGCTCGAAACAGCAAGAAGAAGGTCGCAGCTCCCGTCGTCGTGCCCGGCCAGATAACCGTGGATTCCACGCCGCAGGGGGCGCAGGTGCAACTCGATGGCGCAACCGACCCGACGTGGGTGACCCCATTATCGGTGTCCAGCCTCGATCCGGGACCGCACTCCATTACGGTAAGCAAGGGCGGTTACGTTACCGATTCACGCACCGTAAAAGTAGTTTCCGGCAGCAAGTCTTCGGTGGTCATCCATCTCAATCAGTTGTCGGCGACGCTTTCCGTGACCAGCAATCCGCCCGGCGCAAACATTTATGTCGACGGCAGGGACATGGGCAAACTTACGCCCGCACAAGTGAGCGTGAACAAAGGCCAGCACGTAGTACTGATTCGCAAACCAGGATACATCGATGAAACCGCGTCGGCCCAATTTGCGTTCGGACAGACTGTGGCATTGTCGCCCACCTTGCGCGCCTTGGGGAACGTGGACAATATCCGGACCGTCGGGAAAATGAAAAAACTGTTTGGCGGAAACAGCGGCCAGCCCGGCCAGGGAACGGTCAGCATTCGAACTCAGCCCAAAGGGGCCCAAGTCGCCGTTAACCAGCACATGCTCGACAAGGGGTCTCCGGTTGAGGTAATGCTCGATCCCGGAAATTATGTGATCGATATTACTCTGAGCGGGTACGCTCCCATCAGCAAGGTGGTTACCGTGGATAAGGGCGGCAAAGCTGTGTTAGACGAAACCATGCAGCCGCAATAAGCGCGCGTGAGGTCTCCACATTTCTTGCATTCGGTTTCCTGATTCGCGTTTACGCCTGAATCTTTCCCGAGTACACGGCCATGCCCACAACTGCGTCGATTCCCATCGCATCGAGCGTGTCGATTTCCTGTTGCGTCGTGATTCCGCCGGCAACTACGAGGTGACGGGTGGTGGCATTCCGGAGAGCATGAACCGGCTCCAGAGGCATGCCGCGCATAAGGCCTTCCGTTTCAATGCTGGTGTAGAGAAAAGTTTCGCAAAAAGGCTCCAGTGCGCGGACCATGTCTAGGAACGTAACATCGGTTTGTTTGCGCCAACCGTCGACCGCGACTCGTCCTTTTCTGGAATCGATTGCGAAAACCAGCGGCGCAGTGCCGAGGGACTCAGCCAGGTCGCGTGCGGTCTGCACGTTAATCTTGCCCCGCTCCAGTAACGCCGACCCCAGGATCACTTTGCGCGCACCAGCATGAAGAAGGTCCCGCGCCGCCTCGAGGTCACGAATGCCGCCTCCAACCTGGCAATTCAACCGCCGCAGAATCGGCTGGATCAACGCGCGGTTGTCGCCCATTCCGCGGGCCGCATCAAGATCGATAAGTTGTACCAGTGGATATTTCGAAAAACGCTCAATCCAGTACTCAAAATGGGAAAACTCCAATTTCTTCTCTTCGCCCTGCGCGAGTTGGACAATCTTGCCTCCCATCAAGTCGATCGAAGGAATCAGCATGGCCACCTCACGGGCACGTTCGCGGCGTGCAGTTCGCGCTTCAGATGCTCGATACTCTCGATGTGAAAATGAAAGATGGAAGCCGCCAAAGCGGCGTCGGCTTGGCCTTCGCGGAAGACGTCCACGAAATGGCGCACCGAACCCGCTCCGCCGGATGCAATGACCGGAATGGAGACCGCCTGCGCTACGGCGCGAACCAATTCGCAATCGAAACCTGCTCGCGTGCCGTCCTGGTCCATCGAAGTCAGCAAGATCTCGCCCGCACCGCGAGCTTCTGATTCGCACGCCCATCGAATTACGTCGCGGCCGGTGGGCACGCGTCCTCCATTCACGAATACTTCGAAGCTTGAATTTCTTCGTTTCGCATCGATCGCAACCACAACGGCCTGCGAGCCAAAGCGCATCCCAATCTCGGTGATCAGTTCCGGCCGGTGCACAGCTGCTGAATTAATTGCAATCTTGTCGGCGCCAGCATCGAAAACAGCGGCGGCGTCGGCAATCGTGCGGATACCTCCACCGACTGCAAGCGGCACAAACAAGGTGCGTGCGGCACGCGAAACCGCTTCCAGCATGGTCTGGCGATTGTCGCTAGTGGCCGTGATATCGAGCAGCACGATTTCGTCCGCACCGTCGCGCGCATGAGCGTCCGCGCACTCCGCAGGGTCGCCCGCGTCGCGAAGATTCTTGAACTTGACTCCTTTCACCACGCGCCCTCCGGTGACGTCGAGACAGGCGATGATGCGCTTGGTCAGCAATCAGACCTCACAAAAGGCCTTAAGAATGAGAAGCCCTGCCGCACCCGATTTCTCGGGGTGGAACTGCACTCCAAAAATGTTGTCGCGCTCAACCGCAGCAGAAAACGGCAGACCGTAATCGGTGGTCGCCGAGGTTGCCTGCGTCACGGGCGCGTAAAAGGAATGCGTGAAGTATAGGAACGGATCCGAAGGCAGATGGCAAAGCAACTTGGATTTCCGGAGCTCCGATTTCCCGGGCTCGGGTCTTCCCGCCCCCCGTTTTCTATGCTCCGACCACTCAGACTCAGACGCCCCGGAAAGTGAAAGATTGTTCCAGCCGACATGCGGTGACTTCACTTTTGCGGGAAACTGCCGGCACCGCCCGGAGAATAATGCCGCTCCCGGAAGACCTGGAGCTTCTTCGCTGCCGTCGAACAGCCACTGCATGCCCAGACAGATCCCAAGAAACGGTTTGCCAGCAAAGATGCTTTTCAACAAGGCGTCGCGCCGACCCGCAACATTTAGCGCGGATAGCGCCGAGAAGTGGCCGACGCCAGGCAGAACAATCTTGTCGGCTGCGTCAATGGTCGAGGACTGGCCAGTGATCGTAACCTCCGCGCCAAGATGGTCAAATGCCTTCCTTACCGAGCTTAAATTGCCCGCTCCATAGTCGACGATCACGATCATAGAAGCCCCTTGGTGCTGGGCAACATGCGGCCTAACTGCTTGTCGCGGGAACACGCTACGCGCAGGGCGCGGGCAAAGGCCTTGAAGAGCGCCTCAATCTTGTGATGGCTGGAGCGCCCGTAAAGCACCCGCACATGTACATTGGCACGGGCGCCCCGTGCGAAGCCTTCGAAGAAGTCATGCACCAGTTCAGTTTGCAGATCCCCCACGCGAGAAGCACGGACTTTGGTCTCCACGACCGCCACGGCACGGCCGCCGAAATCAACGGCGGCGAGTCCGAGGGTCTCGTCCATGGGCATCAGGAAGTAGCCCGCTCTAAGGATGCCGCGCCGGTCGCCCAGTGCGTGGTCAAAGACCTCGCCGAGGGCAATGCCTACATCTTCCACAGTGTGATGCTGGTCCACGTCCAGATCTCCGCGCGCGGTGAGCGTTAGATCGAAACCGCCATGCCGCGTGAAGAGTTCCAGCATGTGATCGAAAAAACGAATCCCGGTTGAGACTTTGTACTTTCCCCGGCCCTCGATGTTCAGATTAATGTGGATCTCGGTTTCAGCTGTTTTGCGGTGGACGATGGCCTTCCTCACGCCTGCACCTCCCGGCGCAGACCGAGGTCTCCGACTACGCTGCGCAGCGCCGCGATCAGAGTTTGAGTATGCGCATCCGATCCAACTGTCAGGCGGACCGCGCCTTCGCAACCCGGGTCCGAATTGCGATCCCGCACCAGGATTCCTCGGTCCCTCAGAGACCGCACGAATTCTTCGTGCGCAGGGCCGACGCGTACCAGAACAAAATTGCCGCGGCTGGGCCAATAGTGAAGGCCCAATGCGGAAAGCTCCTGCTGAAGGACGTCGCGGTTGCGGCGCACTTCGGCAGCATAGTGTTCTACGTAAGCTGTGTCCCGAAGAGCCTCGGGCAGAACTGCCAGAGCAATTGCGTTGACGTTGTAAGGCGAGGCAACGCGGCGCACCATCGCCATCGCTTGCGCTTCTCCCACGATTACGCCAATCCGCAGTCCGGCCAGGCCATAAGCCTTCGAAAAAGTGCGCGCCACAAAAATATTGGAGAGACGTGCTGGACGAGAAAGCAACGTCTCGCCGTGGAATTCGAAGTAGGCCTCATCGACAAGGAGCGCGGCCTGCGGAGCCGCCTCAGCAATTTGAAACAAGATTTCCTCTGAGACCGCAGCCCCGGTCGGATTGTTCGGATTCGCAACCGCGATGAGCCTGGTGCGCTCGCTGATTTTAGCGAGCAATTCCTCCGCAGGGAAAACAAAATCTGCGCCGCCGCGGACCTCGACGATTTGGGCACCTGCGGCATGCGCAAACAGTGAATACATCGCGAACGTCGGCACGACGATGATCGCTTCGTCTCCGGCTTCGAGGTAAGTCGAGCAGAGAAGATGTATCGCTTCATCCACACCGTTGGTTAGCAGGAGTTGTGCGGCGTCCAATCCCAGGAAGCGCGCCAGTTCCCGTTCGACCGGCTCACGGTCTGGGTAGCGAGCCAGAGCCTCCGCATCCAGCATGCGCATCCGTGCCAATACGCGCGGCGAGCAACCGACGGTGTTCTCGTTGAAATCAAGGCGCAGTCCCTGCCTCCCAGCGAGGGGCGGGTGGTAGGACCGCAGTCTCTGCACCGCCGCGCGAGCTTCAAGCATGAAAGAACCTCACCCTTAGCGATTCGGCGTGTCCGTGCAAGCCCTCCGCTTCCGCAAGAGTAATCGCGGGGGATGCGATTTGCCGGATGCCTTCTTTACTGACGCTTTGGCAGGCGATGACCTGGACGAAATCAAGCACACTGAGGCCGCCGCGGACACGAGCCATACCGCCAGTGGGAAGCACATGGTTCGGTCCTGAGATATAGTCTCCCGCGGCCTGCGGCGAAAACTCATTCAGAAAAACTGAACCTGCGTTGCCCACGGCGGGCGCAAGTGCGGCTGGCAGCGTCAGGTGTTCCGGCGCGATGCGGCTGACGATCTCCAGGGCCTCGTCGAGAGATGCCACGAGCACAATTGCACCTCGGCGGGTCAGCGACTTTCGAGCGATCGGGTTTGTGTGTGTGCGCTTTTGCAGTTCCTTCTGCACTTCCTTTGCTAGTTCGCGAGCAGGCGTAATGAAAACACAGAGCGCGTCAGGGTCGTGCTCGGCTTGCGCTACCAGATCAGAGGCGATGCACACCGGGTCTCCGTTTTCGCTGATCACGACTGCTTCCGTGGGCCCCGCGAGAAACTCAATAGCACAGTCGAAAGCGACGCACTTCTTGGCGGCTGTTACGTAGCGATTTCCGGGACCGACGATCTTCGTTACGCGCGCGATGTTCTCCGTCCCGTAGGCAAGCGCGCCGATGGCTTGCGCGCCTCCAACGCGATAAAACTCAGATACATTCAGGAAGCCTGCCGCTGCCAGCGTAATGGTGGCCGGTTTCGGCGAGACAACCCGAATCTGCCGCACGCCCGCAACCTGCGCCGGGATTACCGTCATCAACAAAGTCGAAGGCAAGGGATATCGGCCGCCGGGAACGTAACAGCCCACAGACTCGAGCGGACGTACCAGTTGTCCAACCCAAACACCAGGCTGAATTTCGCGCTGCCATTCTTGTGGCCTCTGCCATTCGCAGTAGCGGCGAATGTTGACCGCTGCCTGACGGATAGCTTCTTGCAATTCCGGTGGCGTCTGCTGCCATGCCTTCTGTAGCTCTTGTTCGGGAACCCGCAGCGGCTCGTTCTTAGCCAACCCGTCCCATCGCGTGGCGTAACGGCGCAAGGCGCGCTCTCCGTTCTTGCGAACATCGTTCACGATGCGCCACACCGCAGGTTCCACGTCCGCGAAGTCGGTTGCACCTCGCTGCTCCAGAGCATCAACGAATCGGTTTCGACGGGAGCCTTCGAGTATGCGCATCACATCACCACCTTGTTCAGCGGATACTCGACGATCCCCTGCGCGTTCGCTTGTTTCAGTTTGGGGATCAAAGTCCAGGCCGTTTGTTCCTCGATAATCGTGTTGACTGCAACCCATTCACCGTCGGCTAAGGGTGCGACTGTCGGGTTCTTCAGGGCCGGAAGCAGCCCCAGCACGGCGGCCAAATCGGGCTTGCGCACATTCAGCATCAAGCCCACTCGCCCATGGGCGGCCATAGCTCCGCATAGCATCACGGCGAGGTTTTCGATCTTCTGTCGACGCGCAGGGTCCGCCCATGCAGCTTTGTTGGCGATGAGCTGCGTGTTCGATTCGAGCACAGTCTCGATAATCCGGAGATGATTCGCGCGCAACGAGCTGCCCGTCTCCGTGACTTCGACAATGGCGTCCGCCAGCAACGGCGGCTTGACCTCGGTTGCGCCCCAGGAAAACTCAACTCGCACACCGACGTTCCGGTTTGCGAAGTAATTCCGGGTGAAGCTGACCAATTCGGTCGCAACGATGCGGCCCTCCAGATCTTCGGGTTTGTGGAATCCGGAATCTTCCGGAACCGCGAGCACCCACTTCACCTTCCCCATGCTCTGCTTGGCATAGATCAAGTCGGTCACCGCGACCACTTCGAGGCCGCTTTCGAGCACCCAGTCGAGGCCGGTCAATCCGGCGTCGAGCGCGCCGTGTTCAACATAGCGCGCCATCTCTTGGGCGCGGATGAGCAGGCATTCGATCTCGGGATCGTCAGTCGCGGCGAAATAAGATCGTGCGTTGGTATAAACTCGCAGTCCCGCGCGTGTGAACAGACTCAGTGTCGCTTCCTGCAGACTTCCTTTCGGAATGCCGAGACGAAGCTTCATAAGCGTGTCCTCGCGGGTAAAGTTGCTGCGTCCGCGCCGAGCGGCAATTCCTCCGTGAAGCAGGATCGGGTTCCCGTGTGGCAGACCTTGCCTTCTCCCAGCACGCGAACCTTGAACAGCACCGTGTCCCGGTCGCAATCCGTCCAGGCGTCGACGACCTGAAGGTAGTTTCCGGAAGTCTCTCCTTTGGTCCATAAAGCCTGGCGAGTCCGGCTGTAGAAGGTGACCATTCCAGTGCGCAGAGTGGTGTCAAGGGCTTCCTGGTTCAGGAAGCCGAGCATCAGCAGGTCTCCGGATGCTGCATCCTGCACGACCGCGGGCACCAGCCCCTGCATTTTGTTGAAATCAATTTTCATCGAAAGCTCTCCTGCCCAAAAAAGCCGTTCCCATGAGGCTTGGAACGTTCAGCAAAACAAAAAGCCCGCTGATGCGAAGTTCGCGTCAGCGGGCTCGGATTTTATAAGTGCTAAGTTCTATCCGCGCTCCTTCGCCGACACGCTCGTCGCATGATGTTGATGGTGATGGCGATGGGCCAGCGAAGTCATTCCAAGCAAATGCTAGGCGACAGAGCCGCGAGTGTCAATCGCTTTTTCCTGTCCCGGCCGGGAGTCGCGCTTTGCATCGCCAAGCGAAGGACACACAACAACTGTTGTGGCGGATAAGTGCCTGATTCCATAGGGGAAGCAGGTGCCAGTAAACCGCTATGCGATTTTTATGATTCTTTCGATCAAAAATATTCATCGAACCAATTACGTTAGTTCGTTGACGGTTCCCGAGTCGGCGGCCTAGAATGTAAATGGTCATGTCTACCAGCCAGAATCTTCGCCAGATGTGTATGTGCGTTTGTTGTTGTTGCGCATGCGTGTGTTCTGGCGCGGGGAGGGTGCGGACCTAAGAGTTTCTTCTTAATACCGGCACTTATAACCCACCGCCAGAGCAATCTGGCGGTGGGTTTTTTATTGGTGGCAATTTTCTATGACAAACATAGCAGCAGTGAAAGAAACGAAAGCCCAGCGTGTAGAGCGCCTGAAGCGGGCAAAGAATCCCTGGGAAGGCCTGGAGGAGATTCGCAGTTTTGCGCGTAAGGGCTTCGACGCGATTCCTCCAGAATGGATCGGCACCTATTTCCGCTGGTGGGGCGTTTACACGCAGGGAGATGGAGCGGGTGTAACCGGTGGACAGAACGGCGAAGGAAAAGCGCTGCCCTGCTTCATGGTGCGGATTCGCATCCCCAACGGCCAGTTGCGCTCGCAACAGCTTCGCACTATCGCCAATCTCACTCAGCGCTATGCGAAAGGAATTGCCGACCTCACAGTTCGGCAAAATATTCAGCTGCACTGGGTCACCATCGAGACGCTTCCCGAATTGCTGGAGGAGCTCTGGAAGGTCGACCTGAACACAACCGGCGCTTGCGGCGATGTCACGCGCAATGTGACCGGTTGTCCGGTTGCGGGATTCGACGCGGACGAGATCTGCGATGCTTCTCCACTCGCGATCGAAGTGTCGCGCCTGCTGGCGGGCAATGCCGAGTTTTACAATCTCCCGCGCAAATTCAAGATTTCAATCACCGGCTGCAGGGTTTGGTGCCCTTATCCGGAGATTAATGATGTTGGCCTGACCGCGAATACGCGCATCGTTGGAGGGAAGCCGGAAGTTGGCTTCTCCCTGCGCGTTGCCGGCGGACTCTCTACGGAGCCTTACCTGGGTGCGCGCCTCAACGCGTTTGTGCGCTGGAGTCAGGTGCTGCCCGTGATCCGAGGAATTGCCGAGCTGTTTCGCGACTCGGATGTGCTGCGCGAACATCGTGAGCGCGCGCGCCTGAAGTTCTTGTTCCTGCGCCACGGATGGACCGCGGAAACCTTCCTGAAAGATCTGGAACGCCGGATTGGATTTCAACTCGATCCCGCGGAACCGGAACAGGCACCCGCCGACGTTTACCGCGACCACATCGGCATTCATGCGCAACGGCAAGCGGGCTACTGCTATGTAGGAGCAAGCGTTTTGGGCGGCCGGATTACAGCTGACCAGATGCGTGCCGCGGCTGATCTCTCTGATCGTTTCGCCGGTGGAGAGCTTCGCACGACCAACATGCAGAACTTGATTGTGGTGAATGTTCCCGTGCTCAACGCAAACGCCTTGGCTCAGGAACTCGAATCCAGTGGGCTGCGCGTCGGCGCTTCGGTATTCGCGCGCGGAACGATTGCTTGCAGCGGCACAGAGTTTTGCAAACTCGCGATCACGGAAACAAAAAGTTTCTCGCGTTGGCTGGTGGATGAGCTAGACGAACGTTTGCCTGGCTTCGATCAGCATCTGAAGCTTCACGTGACCGGTTGTCCCAACAGTTGTGGCCAACACTGGATCGCCGACATCGGCATTGAGGGGAAGAAGATCAAGGTACAAGACCGAATGGTCGACGCTTATTACTTCTGCGTGGGCGGCGCACTGGGATTGCATCAGTCCACTGCTCGCCCTATCGGATACCGCTGCCCCGCGACCGCGGTTCCAGAGGCGATTGAGCGCCTGCTGAGGCAGTATCTTGCCGAACGCGGAGACGGTGAAAATCTGCGCCAGTTCTTCGCGCGGCACAGTGACGCGGAATTGCGTCAGTGCCTGGCTGGAGAGTTTGTGGAGATGGTCACCCGCGACATTCCTGCCGGGCTCGTCCCGCAAGGAATTGAACTCTGACGGAGAGCAGTTGAGGGATCGCGAGCTAGAATCTCGGTCCCAACTTTGAGTGAGAAAACTGAGCGAGAAAACTGGTGAGAGCAAATGAGTAGCTTGTTTCCGATGTTTCTTAAGCTTGCGGGCCGGCAAGTCCTAGTGATTGGCGCTGGGAAGGTTGGCGAGGGCAAGATCGCTGGCATTCTCGACACCGGCGCTCGCGTTCGCGTGGTCGCCCGCGAAGCCACTGATGCCGTACACGGCTGGGCCCGCGCCGGGCAGCTTGAATTAGAGCTGCGTTCTTTTTCCGCCAAGGATCTCGACGGCGTGTTCCTTGCTGTCGTCGCGACTGCGTCGCGGGACCTGAACGAGTTTATCTACCGGGAAGCTCAGTTGCGGGGAGTCCTCTGCAATGTGGTGGATGTGCCGGAGCTTTGCGATTTCTTTTATCCCGCCGTGGTGCGCCGGGGAGATTTGCAAATCGCCATTTCAACATCCGGTCAGAGCCCTTCGCTGGCGCAGAAGCTTCGCCAGCAACTCGAACAACAATTTGGAGCGGGATACGCGTCCTGGGTTGCGCAACTCGGAGAGACCAGAAGGTTGGTGCAGGCCAGCGATCTTGCTCCCGAACGCAAGCGTGAGTTGTTGCATTCGCTGGCGAGCAGGGAAGCGCTGGAAGCGGCTCTCGCCGAAACTCCAGCGCTGGTTGCGACCAAAGGAGCGAGCGCATGAAGGGGAGAGTTTATTTGGTAGGCGCAGGGCCGGGAGATCCGGAGTTGCTCACTCTGAAGGCGTTTCGTCTGTTGCGCACCGCCGACGCCGTGTTGCACGACGATCTGGTGGCGCCTGAGATTCTGAAATTGGCGCCAGCGGGCGCGAAAATCCAAAACGTGGGCAAGCGCAGTGGCCAGAGAAAGATCAGGCAGGAAGAAATCAATTTCTTAATGGTCGAGTTGGCGGCCTCGGGACTACAGGTGGTTCGGTTGAAGAGCGGCGATCCGCTGATCTTTGGACGGGCCGGTGAAGAGATCGACGCGCTGCGGAAAGCCGGCATTCCTTGCGAAATTGTTTCGGGTGTGACGTCCGCGCTGGGTGCGGCGGCAGCGGCGCAGATTCCGCTCACCCATCGTGGCGCTTCGCATGCTTTGGTGTTGATCACAGGGCATCAGGCGTTCGACAGCCATCCCGCAGATTGGAGCCAGTTTGTGGGCAGCGGCGCTACGCTTGCGATCTACATGCCAGGAATAGAGTACGCACAGGTCGCGAATCGGCTGGTGTCCGCCGGACTCGACCGCGGGACGCCGTGCGCAATTATTTCGCGCGCTACGACCGAGCATCAGCAGGCTTATCGCACAACCGTAGCTGATCTGCCACACGCTCCTCACCTGGCTGCACCGACCTTGCTTGTTGTGGGCGAGGTTGTGCGTCTTGGCGATCCGGCGGTGTTGTTGGAGATATCCACGATCGGGGGCTTGACATCGGGCAGTGAGTTCCTGGGACCAAATGTTGTTTCTCGAGCCCAAAGCCTGAGCACCGACGAGGAGTCTATTCCGTGAAAGAGCAAATAGCAGCGTTGCAATCCAGAGCGGCGACCTGGGGTCCCGACCAGATTCTTGCATGGGCATTCGAGACCTTCGGCAGTCGAGTGGCGATCTCATCGGCGTTTGGCGCGGAAGGCATGGTGTTGATCGATCTGGCCTCGCGCGTGCACAAAGATTTTCGCCTTTTCACAGTCGATACCGAATTCCTGTTTCCCGAAACATACGCGCTGATGGACAAGATCGAGCAGCGGTACGGAATCGCGGTCGAGAAGGTGTATTCACTGCTCTCTCCGGAAGAGCAGGAGCGCGCTCACGGCGCGGCGCTTTGGAGTCGTGACCCTGACCGGTGCTGCAATCTGCGGAAGGTCGAGCCGCTGCGGCGCAAACTGAGCGAACTGGATGCGTGGATCACAAGCATCCGCCGCGATCAGACCACGGCGCGGGCTGCCGCCAGTAAAATCGAGTGGGACGAAAAGTTTGGTCTTGTGAAGATCAATCCCATCGTCGATTGGACCTCAAAGCAAGTTTGGCGCTATATCCATCAGCATGAAGTGCCTTACAATGCGCTGCATGACCAGAGCTATCCGAGCATCGGCTGCACGCATTGCACTAGTCCGGTGAGACCTGGCGAAGATCCGCGCGCGGGCCGCTGGCCGGGGTTTGCGAAGACCGAATGCGGCCTTCACGTCATTGCGCCAGCGTCCAGCTCTCCGGAAGCCGACGCATGACTCACCTAGCTACCCGATCGCAGGTCGCGGCCAAGTTCGCTTAGGACTTCACCGCCTTCGACGCCGCATCCCAAGTCACCGGCTTCTTGCGAAAGTAGGATTCATTCGCCATGTGACAGGCGATGGCTGCGTTGTTCCCGAAGACAGCATCCTCAACCACCGGCTTGCGAGACTTCACCGACTGGAAAAAATTGTGCAGGTGGGGACGCATGTCATCCCAGTCGTGGCCGCGATACACAGTGTCTTCGTGCACCGGTTCCTTTCCGAGCTTTGGATCGTGTTCCGCGTGCCACTGCTTGAAGTATTCGTCCCGCAACTTTGCGGGAAATGCATTTGCATAGTAACTCGGGTCCAGGTCGACTCCAGCCTGAGGCGAGTGGCGAAGATCGAATTCGCCTGCGTCGAGAATTCCCTTCGGCCCCATGAACCGTGCGAGCTCCGGAGTTTCGGTTCCCAGTCCTAGACGAACGTAAACCGGAACGCCGTGATAGTCGAAGAGCACCACGTGCAGATCGGGCATGTCGCGGCCGTCGGGCCAGCGGAAAATGCCGCCCATGGCCGTCGCCGAGCGCGGCGCTTCATTCCACCCCAGCGTCACCAGCATGCCGCTGATGAGGTGGACCATGAGATCTCCAGCCACGCCCGTGCCGTAGTTCCGCCAGCAACGCCAGCGAGAGAAGTGATACTTGTTGAACGGAATCTTAGGCGCGTCGTTGAGCCACGTGTCCCAGTCGAGCGTCTCCGTAGAGAGATCGGGCGGAGGCGGATACTCCCATGCTCCGGTAGGATCATTGCGGCCGAGCGTGAGCTCGATCATCGAAACCTCGCCGATCGCGCCGTGGCCGCCGTCATACAGCTCGCGGGCTTGAGCGCAGAGCACGGAACTGACGCGCTGGGAGCCGATTTGCACGATGCGATTATTCTTTTGAGCAGCCTCGACCATGGCGAATCCATCGGCCACGGTGTGCGACATCGGCTTCTCGCAATAAATGTCTTTGCCCGCGTTAC
>Ga0265760_10000083_pt1 | contig 24473 bp, 19 predicted proteins | sample NZIome_2_FD_200831 | JGI IMG/M metagenome (GOLD analysis project Ga0265760, IMG submission 200831) | Metatranscriptome of rhizosphere microbial communities from Maridalen valley, Oslo, Norway - NZI1 (Metagenome Metatranscriptome) | ecosystem: Host-associated > Plants > Roots > Rhizosphere >...
CAGTACGCTGCCGATGATGTCGAGACAACCCGCAAATACGCCAAGGCTGATCCCACGGCGATCAATTTCACGGATACTGTGTCCGATCAGAACAATCAAGCCAGTCAGAGTGAACGACGCCACTTTCGATACCGCCGCGAGCCAGAACGCCGAGCCGTCGCCGGCCTGCTTGATGCAGAGATAGAATCCCGCGAAGCCGATGCCTGCGAGCGCGGCCATTCCGATGCCTTCGGGAGGACTACCGTCTTCGGTGCGCGAGATGAGCCAGATTCCCGTTGCGGCCAGTACGAAGCCTACGACTTGCTCAGACTGCGGCAGACCTTCGCGGAACATTCCAAATACGGTTGGAATGGCTGCGCCGAGCACCGCCGCCACCGGGGCGGTCAGGCCCATTCTTCCGGTGGCCAATGCGCGATAAAAGATGGCCAAGGCGCCACCTCCGGAAAAACCCGCGACCAGAGCCCACGCGACTGCAATTCCCGAAGGAAAGGGCGAATGAACTGCCAGAGCTATTCCCGCCATGAGGAGCATGCCGCTGAGATGTGCGATTGCGGTTAGCACGAATGCATTAGCGCGCTGGGCGCCGTATCCGCCAAGAAAATCGCTTGTGCCCCAAGAGAAGACGGCGGCCAGACTGAAGCCGGTGGACGGGGTTAGCGAGGGCAGGGTCATTCGTCGTTTGTCGATTTATCAATCTCGGAGTAAATGAGACTAACACGTGATTAGATCTTCGAGCCACCTCCCGCTTCGAATCCTTATTGTCAGCATTAACGAAAGCTGAGGTTGCTCCTCGGGTTAGTCGGCTGACTCCCGAGGTCACGCCGACTAGATGAGCTTATGAAGCGTGCTTAGACTGTCCAGCTCTCCAAGACCCTCTTGATGGTGTACAGCAGAGGCTCATCGGTCGTTAACAGCAAGCCCTTTTCAACGAACGCGGCAGCTCCCTCCTGCAATAGTTTTTTTTCATTTTTCTCGGAAAGAGCAGTTACCACAACCACTGGAATTCGCGCGGTCACGGGATCAGACTTCAAGGCTCGAAGCACTGAGGCTCCGTCTAACCTGGGCAGCATCAGGTCCAACAAGATCAAGTCTGGATGGCTCTCGTAGGCGAGTATCAAAGCCTGCACTCCGTCAACGGCGGTAATGACGAGATACCCGGCCTTCTTGAGAATGTGCTCCCGGTTGACTCGCAATAACTTGCTGTCTTCCACGAGTAACACAGTTCGCATGGCACAGCCCTTTCCTTGTGTAACGCCCAAGAGCTATATCGGCAGAAACCGGCGACACTTAACCTAGGAAAGGAACTAATCATCAGCGAGTCTAGCTGACCTTTTCTGAGGTAGCAGCCGTCTCGGGAATCTCACCGGCGAGTTTTTCCAGTAGGGTTTCGAGATGGTCCAACACTTCCTCGGCTGCGGTTGCTTTCAGCGAAAATTTCAGCATTCCGTCCGGGGTGAATTGCGCGCCACGTTGTGAGGACACAAATTGGGCCAGCTTGCCTGGATCGACTCCGGCATTCTGGCGAAATTTAATGGTCACGAGATCCCGCTTGCGCTCGATCGCGTTTGCGCCCACGCGCACCGCCAGCAGTTTGAGTGAAGCGTAATCGAGCAGATTGCGCACGGCGGCTGGCGGCTCGCCGTAGCGGTCTTCAAGTTCAGCGCCGACGTCACTCAGCTGCGATTCAGTTTCGACTCCGGCAACCCGCTTGTACATTCGCAGCCGCTGGTTCTCCTCCGGTATGTAATTCACCGGGATACGAATATTAAGTCCGAGGTTGAGCTGGGTCTCGGCCTCATCCGGCGCGGCTTCGCCCTTCATCTCGCGGACGGCGCGGTCGAGCATCTGGGTATACAGTTCGAAGCCGATGGCTTCAATGTGTCCGCTCTGTTCTCCTCCGAGCAGACTGCCAGCCCCGCGCAATTCGAGATCCAGCGCGGCAATTTTGAATCCCGCACCCAGATCGGAAAACTCCTTGAGCGCCGCCAGCCGCCGCCGCGCGATCGGCGTAAGCTCGACCTCCGCCGGAATGAGCAAATAGGCATAGGCCCTGCGATTTGATCGTCCCACGCGCCCGCGCAGTTGATAGAGCTCGGACAGCCCAAAACGATCGGCGCGATTGATGATGATGGTATTGCACAGCGGGATGTCGAGCCCGTTCTCGATGATTGTGGTGGACACCAGAATATCGGCCTCATGATGCATGAATTTCAGCATCACTTTTTCCAGTTCTCCCTCCGACATCTGGCCATGTCCTACAATGATGCGGGCCCGCGGAACCAATTCCTGCAGCTTGGCCGCGATCTCCCAGATGGTCTCCACGCGGTTGTAGACGAAATACACCTGCCCGCCGCGGTCGAGCTCCTGTTCGATTGAAGACCGAATCAATTTCTCGTCCCAACTTGCTACCACAGTCTGAATGGCAATGCGGTCCTTGGGCGGAGTTTCTATTACGCTCATGTCGCGCATCCCGACTAAAGACATGTGCAACGTGCGCGGAATGGGAGTAGCGGACATAGTGAGAACATCGACTTCCTTCCGCATCTGCTTCAGCCGTTCTTTGTGGCGCACGCCGAAGCGCTGCTCTTCATCCACAACGAGCAGCCCGAGATCCGTGAACTTGATATCTTTCGATAGCAGCCGGTGGGTGCCGATCAGAATATCCACTTTCCCTGTACCGACCTTTTCCAGAATCTCTTTCTGCTGCTTGGCCGAGCGGAAGCGGCTGATCATCTCAATGCTCACCGGAAAGGCGGCAAAGCGCTGCTTGAAAGTCTCGTAGTGCTGAAAGGCGAGCACCGTCGTTGGCGCAAGCACCGCAACTTGCTTATTGTCGTTGACCGCCTTGAACGCCGCCCGCATGGCGATTTCCGTCTTGCCGTACCCGACGTCGCCGCAGAGCAGCCGGTCCATGGGTTGGGAAGATTCCATGTCGCGTTTCACGTCGGTAATGGCGAGGTCCTGATCCTCCGTCTCGGTGAACTCGAAGGCATCTTCGAACTCGTGCATCCATTGATTGTCGGGCGCGAATGCATGTCCCTTGGCTGCGCTCCGCTCGGCGTAGAGCTTCAGCAGTTCCTCGGTCATGTCCTTCATGGCCTTGCGGACGCGGGCCTTGGTCTTCGCCCACGCCGCCGTTCCCAGATGATTCAGCGCAGGTTTTGTGCCTTCCGACGACCGATATTTCTGAACCAGGTCGAGCCGGGTTAGCGGAACATAAAGCCGCGCACCGTCCGCATACCCCAGCAACATGAACTCGGCATTGCCATCTCCTTGATTGATTTCCTTCAGCCCCTGATACTGCCCAATGCCGTGCTCGACGTGAACTACGTAATCGCCAACTTGCAAGTCGCGGAAGTCGGAGAGGAATGCTGAGACTTTGGATTTCGAGCGTTGCGGGCGCGAAACCACGGAGTCCGACTCATCGAATAAGTCGCGCGAGCCCAGGACCGCCAGATGTGCCTCGGGCAAAATAACGCCGTCGGGCACATACGCCTTGGCGAGTGTAGTGGTAAGAATCTCACCCGTGAAATAGGAGGTTTCGTCGGCATAACTTTCTCCGCCGCGAGTGCGGCTGCCTAGGCGGAAAGAAAGGCCGTACTCGCTGAAGATGTCGGCCAGACGCTCGACCTCCCCGATATTTGGAACAGCGATCAGCACGCGATTCTGCTCCGCTAGTTCCTTCTTGACCTCCTCCAGCATGGCGGGAACCGCGCCATGAAAGCGCTGCGCCGGCTGGGAATGGAAAGTGACCGCTTCGGCTTCGTCGGGACGCGCGATTCCGAGATGCTCAATCGAGGCTCCCGGAACGACGGCTAGTTTCCGCCACCAGTCATCGGGAGGAAGATACAGATCCGCAGGCCGAACCAGATTGCCGACCTCGCTACGTTCGTGCGCTTCTTCAATTCGTGACCAGGTGTGCTCGAACTCCTGCTTGAGATTATCCGGTCCGTCCGTCAGGATTACAGCTTGCGGGAGCAGATCAAAAACGGTGCGATCCGCCCCAGCAACAGGCGCGTAAAATTCCCAGCCAGGAAACACGCTGACGCCGCCCGAACGGACGGCTTGCTCGACCACCTCTTCTGAGCCGGTGATGCGCTTTCCCGACAAGCGGACGTGAATGGCTCCCAGCAGGTCGTCATTAATCGGAGTTTCAGTAAGTGGAAGCAGCAGCGCTTCGTCAACCGGAGTGGACGACCGCTGAGTCGCAGGATCGAACTTGCGGATGGATTCGACCTCGTCTCCGAAGAACTCGATGCGCAGTGGACGATCGGCCTCAGGCGAATAAACGTCGAGAATGCCGCCTCGTATGGCGTACTCGCCGGGCATTTCCACAACGTCGGTCGCAGCGTAACCAACGGTGTTCAGGTGCCGCAGCAACGGCTCGGTATCGAGCGTCTCACCGCGGCGAATCATTCGCGCCAGATCGGCATAGTACTCCGCGGAACGAAGGCGAAGCGCTGTCGCCGCAATTGGCGAAACCAGAATCGAGACGGCGCCGGTGGCAATTTTCCAAAGCGCGACCGCGCGTTCTTCCTGGATCTCGGGATGCGGGGAGAGATTCTGGAATGGCAGCACATCTCGCGTCGGCAGCGAAACCACCGAATCTGGGTCGTTCCCCCCAATCAGCTCATGGAATGCCTGCAAGACCGGAACCAACTCCTCTGCAGTCCGATTGTCGGGAACAACCACGATGAATGGCCGTCCTGCGGCCTTTTGCAATAAAACCAGTAGCAGGGCCTTTGCGGTCGGCGTGAGTCCGGACACACGTAAACGCCCCGTGCCCTCTCGGAGGTGGGAGGCTACACGTATGAAGGCAGGCAATTTTTCCACGTCCGCGAACAAATCGCGAACGAAAGGCAAGACCATTGCTTCTTGATTCTAACAGGAGATACGCGGAGCCGAAGTCGGCTGGGCCTGGACGGGCGAGGACACCCCTTCTCCATTGATCTCCCATACTTGATCATGCCCGCAGTAACGGACGAGTCAGGCAGGTCGGGCCGCCACTGCCGTTGATGCAGAGCTCAGAGCCATGAAAGGTTCGAACATCAAACCCTGCGGCGCGAAGCTTGTCATTCGTCTTTGCGTTTTCTTCCAATGCCAGCAGACGTTTCTCCCCCAACGAAAGTACGTTGCAAGCCAGCGATTCTCGCTCGGAATAATCGATCTCAATGAAGCGATACCCACGCCCTTTCAGTAACTCCAGGGTTTCAACGGCCAGCCAGGGTAGGTCAACAAGCACGATTTTTTCGTCCAACAGGCTGATCAGCGACATCAAGTGCAAGCAGGCCGCAGGCCCGGTGCCGTGCGGCAGAGGCGCCGACAGGACCTCCACACCTTTAGGTTTGAGCAGCGCCCGCATTTGCTGGATGCCTTGCGCGTTGGTGCGATAGCCATGGCCGATGAGTAGTGTCTTGGCGTCAAGCCATACCATGTCCCCGGCTTCCGTTGTCGCGGGAGGAGTAATCTTGGCCAGCATCGGAATGCCCAGGATCTGGCAGAAAGATCCCTGATGCTTGCCTTCGGGAACCCGGTTCGATTTGCCCGGACGCATCAGGATCAATCCGAAATCGGTAGGCAAGGACGCATCGTGTGTGTACACGGCATCGAGAGAAAGTTCCATGGCCGGGGGAATATCCTCAACCTCCGCGCCGCACGCTTCCAATTCGCGGCAGAGAACCTCGTGCTGCGCCTGTGCCATCTCGAAATCCGGCGGATGAGCGAAGCCAAGTTCCCGCCACCGAGCGGCCCGCTCGGGCTGATGCCAGCAGGCGGTGCGGGGTGAACACACCAGCACGCGTTTCAATGCGCCGACCATGGAATGCCCATTGAAACGGAGCTCGGTCGCGGTGGGGGTGATTGCGTCGGCAACGAATTTTTCGAAGCCACTGGCCATAGAAGAAATCTAAACTGGTGTTATGGCAAAAGCAATATGGGAAGGCACAGTCCTCGCGGAATCAAACCAATGCCGGGAAGTGGAAGGCAACCAGTATTTTCCACCGGATGCCATCAAACAGGAGTATTTCAAACCGAGCTCGGCTCACAGCGTTTGCCCCTGGAAGGGCACAGCCAGCTACTACGACCTCGAAGTGAACGGCAAACGGAATCAGGGCGCGGCGTGGTATTACCCGGAGCCGAAACCGGCTGCCAAAGAGATCAAGGGATACGTGGCATTCTGGAAGGGTGTTAAGGTCGAGAACTAGTGTCGAACCCTGGTGCGTCCGGAATTCTTAGAACTCCACATGCGCGCGGAACGTGGGCACTATCACCGGTCCACGATCCCGGTTGTATCCGGGATTGTTGACGTGCTGCAGGCCGGGCGCCAGATAGATTCCACGCCAAACGTGAACCGTGTAAAAGGACTCCACGATGTCCTCACGACCGTAGTTCAGGTTGCCATCGCCGAGGAGAAAGCCGAGGCCCCCATCGGCGAGATAGATTTGGTGATCTTTCTTGATTGCGTTGGTCACGAAGGCAATGCCTGCCCGATCTTGTTTGCGATGCCACCAGGCGCCAGCCGCGCCAAGTCCGAAGTCGAAGGTTTGATCGTCTTCGGTGTATGCAAACGATTCCGTCTTGCCGTTATCCCAACCGAAGCGGCCGAATGCGGTGAGGTAATGAGTGAGATTCTGCTCCAGGTTTATACCGAATCCGTATTTCCGCGTAACATGCCAGGGATGATCCGTGATGTCGGGGGTGGGTGTCAGGCCCGCTTTAAAATTGGCGATGGCCTGGCTGTAGATTCCCATGTTGGCGTAGTTGGTGTAGCCCAGTAAACGCACCACGCCTCCCTTTTTCTGGATCAAGCCGCGACGCCACTCGAATTCATAGTTCTCGGCATGCACCTCCCACGGCTTCCATACCAGATCAATTCCGTTCGCGACCTTGGGCATGAGTGCCTCCGCGAAGCGGAAACCCCAGTTGCGGTCTTCGTAGTCCGCAGTTAGGCCCACAGTGTAGCCACGAGTGTCGGCGGCGTAGTCGTATGCTCCGTTGTTGTCAACGGTCCAATTAATGAATTGAAAATGGGTATCGGAGCCGACGCTGTTGACATCAAAAAAGTCGACCATGCTGAACTTGCCAAAGCGGAGTTCCAGCCGGCGGCGCGGCAACTCGTCAAAGAGTGATAGGTAACTGCGCTCGCTCTCGACCTTGTCCTTGCTGAGCGCAATTACTTTGTGGATCATGCCTCGCGCCAGATAAGGCGCTTTGCTCAACAAAGGATTGCGCACTATATCGAGATCCGTGTTGCCTGCGAGTCCAAAGCCTTCGCTCAGAGCCGCTCCGCCGGCTTCTTCAATGTCCACCAGAATCTCGGTGGAACTGTTCAGGCGCACGCCGGTGTAGAGGGTCAACACGCGCGACGTGGCTTTCTGATAGTTGGGACCCAGACTGTGCGCTCCGCTGTAGGCGGCAGGGAATGCAGGTTGGGCCTGGAAAATGAAGTTCATCTGCCCTGAAAGCCAGAAGCGCGTGTCCTTGAAATGCGGAAACATCGTTTCCACACCCTCGTCTGCGGTTGGGTCGGCAGGCGGGTCAGCGTCCTGGGGAGCGTTTGGCTGGGGCGCGGTATCGAGTTTCACAGCGGCGGGCGCGTCCGGTTGCTGCGCGAACGATGGAAGCGGCGTAGCAAAAGCCGCCCAGAGCACGAGCATCACCCAGCGTGCACCGATATTGACGAGTTGGGCCTGCTTTCTCATATCTTCACATTGAGATGAACGACCTGGTCCAACCCATTCCGAGAGGGCTGATTCCACTCTCCGGGTTTTTCCCCAATAAATTATCGCTACTCTAACACGTAAGATTAACTATAGTTAACTCTATAGGCCGTCCGGTTGGGCGGTTGGCGAGTTCTCCAATGCGAGTCGAAGATGCTGCCAACCCACCCAGCCTACGCAGGGTTCGTTAAAGGAATGTTACAGGTCGAGCCGAACGTTCTCAGCAATCCTGTTTCACCCAGTGCATACGGAGCTGCCGCTTGCCATCTTCGTCGGTGACCACGACCCAGCTCAGGCGCAAAGGCTTGTATTCCGCCTTGGGTTCCACCTGCCGCAAAGTGGCATCTTCGTAGTGGATTGCGCTCGCGAGCTGCGTCGTCGCCATCGTGATCGGTTCTGCGAATAGAGTCATGCAGGACATTATCGTGTTCCTCCTTTCTGCAATTTCAACAACTCATTCAATGTCAAGGCTGCCAGAAATGCGATAAAGAGTTCATAAAGATTGCACGCACTTTCAGTGCATGCTGCCCCAACGCAGTGGCCGCAGCTCTGCCGAGTGGTATCGCCATACGCGGGTTTCGATTTTGCAGAAGGAAAAGCGTGCCTCGCGGTAGCAGCCTCGATCCCTCGCGTTCTTCAGTTGTCGGCCAGAAGAAGCAGAGGTGAGGCGATAGGCAGGATTAAGCTTATCGGGACACCTTACCGCTTGTTCTACACCGGAATGCCGCCGATACTACTCGGAGGCTCTGGGCCAAATACAGTTTGCATACTTGCTTCGTCGCTCCTGACGGGCTCTGTAGATTTCCCGTCAACATTCTTATATCATACCCCCCTTTGGTATAGTCAAGGGAAAAACTCGTGAAAGCAGGGGAAAATGCCAGATAAAATTCCCGAAATTTCAAAAGAGAAACAGAAGCTGCTGTTCCGCATCAAGCGGATTCGCGGCCAGTTCGCAGCTGTCGAGCGCGCGCTCACTGCGGGAGATGAATGCGCCGACATCCTGATGTTGTTGGCCGCGATTCGTGGTGGGGTTAACGGTTTGATGGCTGAGGTCCTTGAGGACCACATCCGGCTGCATATGATGAATCCAGATCACGAGGTGGAGTCGCCCGAAGAGTTGGGCGAAGATTTAATTGGCCTGGTTCGCGCGTATCTGAAATGAACGAGAGCCGTGCCAAGAGAGTTGCCAGCCCAAAAAAATCAGGACAGCTCGGAGCCCCCCGAAGCTGTCCTTGAAACCCTCCCGGTTAGAAGGGCGTGTGTACTGAAAAGAGAATACCGAAAGCGTGTTTCAGAACTGTTGCGAGATTGTAAATATCAGGTGAATTCCGTTGCCTTTCTTTACCCCGAAGTCGGGCCCCCGACATGCGGGCTGCAGGCCTCCGCTCCCCGCTGTTACCATAGATGTCCAGTTTCATCTCGGAGAACCCATGGCCCGCAAAACGGAGATATCCCGCAAGCTGCAGGAACGCGCCGAGCAGATGATTCCTGGCGGCGTCAATTCGCCAGTGCGTGCCTTCCGTTCGGTGGGCGGAGACGCGCCCTTCATTGTGCGCGGGCAGGGTTCGCATATTTTCGACGCCGACGGCAACGAGTACATCGACTATGTGGGTTCGTGGGGTCCGCTCATTCTCGGGCACGCTCCCTCCAAAGTGATCGAAGCGATTATGGACGCCGCATGCAACGGCACCAGCTTTGGTGCTTCCACTCCCGCCGAGGCCGACCTGGCGGAAATTGTGCTTTCCGCGTTCCCGCATATGCAGAAAGTCCGTTTCGTCAATTCGGGGACGGAAGCCACGATGTCCGCCATTCGACTGGCTCGCGCCTACACCAAACGCAAGTACATTGTGAAATTCGAGGGCTGCTATCACGGGCATGCCGACGCCCTCCTCGTCAAAGCCGGTTCGGGTATTGCGACGCTCGGCATCCCGGGCTCTGCCGGGGTTCCGGAAGAATTCATTCAATTCACGCTAGCGCTCCCGTTCAATGACACTGACGCGCTCGAACATGCATTCAAGAAATTCAAGCACGAGATTGCCTGCGTGATCGTCGAACCGGTTGTGGGCAACATGGGTTGCGTTCCAGCTCCAGGCGGATATCTGGCGGCTCTGCGCTTGATCACGCAGCGGGAAAAGAGTGTGCTAATTTTTGATGAAGTCATGACCGGATTCCGCCTGGCCTTCGGCGGCGCGCAAGAGCTTTACGGCGTGACGCCAGACTTAACCACGATGGGCAAGATTATTGGTGGCGGACTTCCGGTCGGAGCCTACGGCGGGCCTTCGGAGATCATGAATATGGTCGCGCCGCTTGGGCCCATGTATCAGGCGGGTACGCTCTCGGGGAATCCGCTTGCCATGGCTGCGGGGTTGGCCACGTTACGTCATCTGCGGGAAAATAAACAAGAAATTTATCCACGTCTTGACAAGCTCAGCGGAGAACTGGTGGATGGAGTGGCGGCGGCAGCGAAAGATGCAGGCGTATCTATCTGCCACAACCGCGTGGGCTCCATGTTCACCTGGTTCTTCACTCCCGGTCCAGTCACGGACTGGGATTCCGCCGCGAAGTCTGATACCGAGGCCTTCGGTCGCTTCTTCCGCGCCATGCTGGACAATGGCGTCTACCTTCCGCCATCGCAATTCGAGGCTGCATTTCTCGGCACAGCCCACAATGATGAAGACATCCAGCGAACCATTGGCGTGGCAAAGCAGGCATTTGCGTCAGTACATGCGTAGCTGTCGAGCTTTGCGCGACTGGACGGCCGAGGTCGACCGTCCCACGCGATTTTCGCTTTTGAGGGACCGGGTCTCTGACCCGCATGGTTTCAGCTGAGTGCTGACAGCTAAGAGCTGATAGCTTGCTTTCCCATCATCTCTGGAATCGTCACGAATTCGTATCCTTCCGACTTGTACCGGGTAATGAGCCGATCAGTCGCAACTACGGTTTGCGAACGATCAGCTCCGAATGCCGCATGGCTGCCATCGTGTAACAGAATCACATCTCCGCCACGGATCTGCTGGATCACTTTCTGCTCGACGTAGTCCGTTGGTTTTCCCTTCCAGTCCCATCCGGTCACATTCCACATCACAGGCTCCAGACCAAGCGCACGCGCAATCTTCAAAGTAGCCGGCCGTCGTCCACCAAACGGCGGACGAAAGAGGCGAGAATGCTCCCCCACCGCATCCGTCAGCGCCTGCTCGCAATCTCGCAATTGCATCGCGGTCTGCCGCGCCGAAGCAAAGATCAGATTGGGATGGCCAAAAGTATGATTGCCGACGACATGCCCCGCACGCACCAACTCGCGCGCGATATCGGGTCTTTGTTTTAAGTAGCGCCCGATGAGAAAAAATGTCGCCTTTACGTTGTGTCGGGCAAGAACTTCGAGCAGACGAAGAGTGTGCGGGTCGTTCGGACCGTCGTCGTAGGTCAGTGCCAGTTGCCTGACCCCGGGCTTTCGTCCGGTGAAAGTTCGGCCATACAACCGTCCCGTCGGTGCCATGGACTGGTAGCCCGCGACCGAAGCAACGATGGCTCCGCAAGTGCCCGAAACGACGTAACCCAACATGCGCCGATTGTAACCGCGGGGATGTCGATTTCACCACAGAGTCACAGGGACGCAGAAAAGAGAAAGTTCAGCTTCTTTTCCGGTGGTCCGCCGCACGGGATTAACCAGCCGCCACGTTCCTAGGATTTTTCTCCGTGCCTCTGTGTCTCTGTGGTGAACAGGGGTTACTCTTCCCGCAATTGCGCTCGAGGCTTTGTCGGGATATCCTGCCATTCGAAGCTCGATCCCATGGCCAACCTTTTCGAACTGCCCCGTTACATTGCTGTTGAAGGTCCCATACGTGTGGGGAAGAGCACGCTGACGAGGGTTCTTGCCGAGCGCCTCAACGCGCAGCGGGTCATGGAAGCGGAGGACAACCCCTTCCTGCGTGCCTTCTACGACGGCGAACGCGGCGCGGGATTCCAGGCGCAATTCGCTTTCCTGATCCGCCGCTTCGAACAGCTCCGAGCACTCGACTTAGGACCGCACTCGCAGAAATCAGTGGTCACGGATTTTGTGTTTGAAAAGGATAAACTCTTCGCCTGCCTCAACCTCACCGACCAGGAACTCGAAACCTACAATCGCTATTACAACTATTTCCGCGAACAGCTCCCCACGCCCGACCTTGTGATCTATTTGCAGGCCACTCCCGAGGTCTTGAAAAAACGCCTAAAGAAAAAGAATGCGCCGGGAGAGAAGGCGATCAACGAAGAATATCTCGAAGAAGTGATCAAGGCCTACGAACACTTCTTTTTTCACTACACCTCATCCGACCTGCTGATCGTGAACACGTCAGAGATTGATTTTGTGGAGCGTAACGAAGACCTGCAGGAGCTTCTGCGAAAAGTTTCCGCCCCGATCAAGGGGACTCAGTATTTCCTGCCGTTGGGAAATCAGGACGCGGCCAGCGCGTAGGAAACCGTCGTTGGTCATCTGCCGATGGTCGTTGGCCGGGATCACGAGGGAGGCATTTTGGGAAGTCTACTAAGGGCGTGTAAGGCTTAAGACGCTTCTATTAGGATCGGTGGGGGTGGAGGACGTGTCCAGGACGGGCGCAGCTCGGACTCCACACTGTTCTTACTTCACTCTCGTTTTCGGGACTGGGAGCGTCTCCCGCGTAAAATGTGATCATGCTTAGCGGCAAAGAACTCTTCGCGGTAGCCGCAATGATTCTGATCCTATTTGTTCTGGTTCGCACGCCGAGAAAACGATGAGACGGATGGACGTTGCGAAACCGCTCCAAGGGCTTTCGACAAGCGCCTTCCGAAACGGAAATCGCGAGGCTAGGCTCGTTTGGCATTCTTGCGCGCTCGAGCCATTCCCGCCCGTAGTCCCTGCCGGACGCTTCGTTCGTAGCCGGACGAATCCATCGCCTTCATGGCTGCCGCGGCGGTGCCCCCTGGTGTCGCGGCTTCATGGAGAAGTTCTGTCAGCGAAGTCTTGCTTTCGCGCCAGGAGAGAATCCCGTCCGCCAGGGCGTGGGCTGCTGCGGTCATTGCGATTTCGCGGTTGAGTCCCAGTCTTTGAGATGAGGCTGCTAGCGCGGCCAGGGCGTGGTAGCCATGACTGCTGGAAAAGGTTGCGGTGAAAACGTCGAACTGGCTCTCGGGAATTTCGAGCACACTGCCCACCTTCTCGAAGAAGTCATTAACGTCGCGCCTCGCGGTGCGAGAGAAAGCCGAGTCGAAGGTCAAAGCCGTGAGTCCGCGCCCGCTGCGGCACACAGGACTGGGCATGGCTCGTGCCCACCGTGCAGGTGATGGCAATCGCACTCGCAGTTTTGAAAGCGGGATGCCAGCGGCCAAACTGACCAGCAGCAACGGGCGACGAGGCTCTTCTTTTTCGAGCTCGCCTATCTCTAGCAGCAGATCGCTGACTGAATCCGGCCGCACGGCGATAATGAGCAGTCTCGCTTGCTCCACGGCGCGTTGCAGGTTCGGTTCTACGGCCACACCGTATTGCTTCTTGAGTTGCCGCAGTTTTCCCGGATTGCGATCGTGCACGAGGGTCGGCTTGCCATACTTCGCAAGTCGTAATCCGGCCACGAGCGCGTTCGTAATGCGTCCGCCGCCGAGAAAGACAATCGCCTTCATCCCAGTTGCTCTTTTCATGTCAAGTCCATTTTCAGGTCAGGCGCGCGCAAGCGTGATCGGCCGCTTCGATCAGCGCTGACACATCCGCTTTCGTGTGCGCTGTGGAGATAATCCAGTGCAGGCCGTTCGAGGGAGTCATGTAGATGCCGCGTTCGAGCAGCAGGTGCACGAATCGGGAGTAGCGTGCAGTGTCCGCATAAGCGCAGTAGTCGCGGTAATCGTGGATAGCGTCGCGCTCGGTCAAATAGATCTGGAACATGGGTCCAAATCCCTGCACGATGGCTTTTATATTCCGGCGGCGAAATACTTCGCGCAAGCCAGTGATGGCTTCGTCTCCTACTGCGTGCAGGTTGTTGTAAGCGTCGTTGCGTGAAAGCAGGTCGAGGTTCGCTGCCACCACTTTCATGGTGAGTCGGTGTCCATTGAACGTGCCGTAATGCAAGACCATGTGATCGCTCCAGCGCATGCGATCGAGAATCGATCGCGGACCCGCTACGGCGCCAACGGGAAAACCGGCGCCTAGCGCTTTGCCGAACGTGCTTATGTCCGGTTGGATTCCGTAATACTGCTGGCATCCGCCGGGCGTGTAACGAAAACCGGTGACTACTTCGTCGAGGATAAGTAGCACGCCATAGTCTCGGGTCAATTCGCGCAATCGTTGCAGAAAGCCCTCGCGCGGCAGGATGCAGCCCATGTTCGCCATAATTGGCTCAGTGATGACGGCAGCCAATTCGTGCCCGTGCTTTTGCATGATGCGCTCAAGAACCGCGATGTTATTCCAAGGGGAGAGCACGACATTGTCAAAGGTTGTGGGCGGAATACCTTCAGAGTCGGGGATTCTTGCTGGATTTTCCAGCGGGCCCAATTCTTCTGGTGGATGCCCATGGGCGTTCAGGAGAAACGGATCGTACCAGCCGTGGTAGTGGCCTTCGAACTTCAGGAACTTGGTTCGGCCCGTGTGCGCACGCGCCAGGCGGAGGGCCAGCATGGTCGCCTCACTGCCGGTGTTGGTGAATCGCACAACTTCGGCGGATGGCACCATGCTGCGGAAGCGCTCCGCTGCTTCGACTTCTGCAGATGTCGCAGCCGCGAAGTGCGAGCCTTCCGCCATGGCTTGGGCAGCGACGGCTACAAGTTTAGGATGCGCGTGCCCATGGATCAGTGCGCCGAAGGACATCATGAAATCCACGTACTCGTTGCCGTCGGCATCCCAGACGTGCGAACCGCTGCCGCGCTCCAAAAAGAGGGGGCCATCGGAGTACACGGCGTTGCCGCGCGATGGCGAGTTTACTCCCTCGACTAGGGATCGTTGGGCGCGTTCAAACCACTGCTGGGAGCGGGTTCGGTCGCGAGTTGCTGTGATCGGTGCCATTCGGTTTTAAGTCTGTCGGTCGAGGATCAGTCCGCTATACCTCCGCCGTCCACTACCAAAGCCGCGCCCGTCATGAACGACGAATCGTCGGAGGCGAGAAATAGCACTGCTCTGGCGATTTCGTCCGTGGTGCCAATTCTTCCCAAAGGACGGTTGGCGCAGCCTGCAAGGTAGTCCTCCCACTTCAAACCGCGCACGCGAGCATCTTCCGGAAGCATGGGCGTGTCGACGTCGCCGGGGCAGATGCAGTTTACGCGAATCCCTTGCCTCCCGTGGTCGATCGCCATGGCTTTGGTTAACAGAACCACCCCGCCTTTCGAGGCGCAATACGCAACTCGTTGGCTCTTGCGTCCCTCCCCTCGGACGGGCCTGAGTTCGATCGCGCTTTCGGAGCTCAAAACGCGATACATTTCTCTTCGCGAGGATGCTACGTCTTGTCTCGCATTCCTCTCAACTGGGGAAATCCCTAATGCCCGGCAACCGGAACCTCCTGAGCAGCTTACAAGTCGATCAGTTCAGATTGAAGGACAACCCTGCACTTAGGGTTTTCCCTAGTGGCATTGCACTCTGCACCGCGGTAAAACACTCGTAAAGGTGGTTGCGTGCAGAAGCAGGCGCCAGCTTTGTTCATTGACCAATTGTTAATCCGAGCTGCAAACGACGTACAGGGACTCACGATATGAAAGCTAGACGACGGGGCAGTCTCCTACAAACCATTCGAGAATGCGCTGCGGTTCTCTGCGCGGTAGTGCTTCTTCCCGGCAACGCGCTAGTGGTCGCAGCCCAGGACCAACAGCCTGCGGCGGCGCCTGAGGAGGCTGCGGTCAAGCTTCCCTCTGACCAATTGGACTCTTTGGTCGCGCCGATCGCGCTCTATCCCGATGCATTGCTCAGCCAAACCCTGGTGGCTTCCACCTATCCTCTGGAGGTCGTTCAGCTCAAACAGTGGCTGGACCAGCACAAGGACCTGAAGGGGAAGGCTCTCGCGGACGCAGCGCTGAAGGAAGACTGGGATCCGAGTATCCAGGCTCTGGCTGGTTTGCCCGACCTGGTCAAGCAACTAGCTGACAACATCAAGTGGACAACCGATCTCGGGAATGCTTTTCTCGCGCAGCAAAGCGACGTCATGGATGCGGTGCAACGCATGCGCAAGAAAGCTGAGGATGCAGGGAATCTGAAATCCACCGAACAGCAGAAAGTGGAAACCAAGGTTGTCGAGAGTAAGCAGGTTGTCATCATCGAGCAAGCCAGCCCAGAGGTTGTCTACGTCCCTAGCTACAACCCAACCGTTGTGTACGGCGCTCCGGTTTATCCGTATCCTCCGATCGCATATCCGCCGCCTGGCTACTATGCGGCGGGCATGGCCATATCGTTCGGTGTTGGCGTCGCGATGGGAGCTTTCTGGGGTGGCGGCGCCGGTTGGGGATGCGGATGGGGCGGGAACAACAACGTCACCATCAACCGAAACAACACCTTCGTCAACAACAGCAACCGCCAAAACTTCAACAACGCGAACCGAGGCAATCGCGCATCCACCCTGCCCGCGAGAGGCAACAGCAATTGGCAGCATAACCCGCGGCACCGCGGGGGCGCACCATATTCCGACAGGTCTACAGCAAACAGGTTCGGCGGTACTACCCGGGGCGATTCCCTCTCGAATCGGCAGGCAAACGCACGCCAGAATCAGGCCAGACAGCAACCTGCGGGCGGCAACCGGGGAGGAACGGGAAATCGGCAGCAGCCGGGCGGGGGCAATCGCGGCGCGGGTACTCGAGACACATCCAACCGTGGTGCAGGCGCTAGCAACTCTAACCGAGGAGGTGGCGGAGGGGACCGCGTTGGCAATCGACAAGTCCCGAAATCCCCGAGTTCGACCAACCGGAGCGCTTTTGGTGGAGCATCTTCCGGCATGAGCGGCGGCGGAGCACGCGCCAGCAGTTCGCGTGGTTCTTCCAGCATGGGAGGATCTCGTGGTGGAGGTTCTCGAGGCGGCGGTGGTGGCGGCCGCCGGAGGTAGGCAAGAATCATGATCATCGAGGGAAATATGAAATCAAGATTATCCAGATTCCGTACGCCGATCGGCATCTTCATACTGGTTGCTCTGTGGTCCATCCTGCCAGATCTCGCGGCAGCTCAAGCGCAATCCGCGGCGAAAACGGTGACCACGACGCCGAAGGCGTTCGATACGCCCCAGCAAGCTACGGAAGCGTTGATCAAGGCTGCGGGAGCCTATGACGTGCCCGAACTGATGGCGATCTTCGGGCCAGATGGTAAGGACTTCGTCGCTTCCGCCGATCCCGTCGAGGACAAGAACAACGCCGTCGCATTTGCGGCAGAAGCTGGGGCCAAGAACTCCATATCGATCGATCCTGTGAAACCGACTCGGGCACTCATCATTGTTGGCGAGGAAGAATGGCCCATGCCGGTGCCACTGATCAAAAAGAATGGCAAATGGTATTTCGACGCCAAATCCGGCCGGCAGGAAATTCTATTTCGGCGAATTGGAGCCAATGAACTGGACGCTATTCAAGTCTGCCGGGGTTTTGTGGAAGCGCAAAAGGAATACGCTTTGCAGATTCACGATGATTCCGGGGTGAATCAGTACGCACAGCGAATCTTCAGCACTCCTGGGAAACAGGACGGCTTGTATTGGCAGAACCCGGACGGCACATCTGCCGGGCCGATTGGCGATGCAGTCGCAAAGGCGCTAGAAGAGGGCTACTCCATCGGCAAGTCCGGATTCCATGGGTACTACTTCAAAATCCTGAAAGGGCAGGGCCCGGCAGCTCCTTTGGGCAGGCTCGACTACGTCATTGAGGGGATCATGATTGGCGGCTTCGCCCTTGTTGCCGTGCCCGCCCAATATCGGGTTACAGGTGTAAAGACTTTCCTCGTGAACAATGACGGAATCGTCTACCAAAAAGACCTGGGGCCTGATTCCTTGAACATTGTCAAGAAAATGGATCTCTACAACCCGGATTCAACCTGGCGTCCAACAGATGACGAGTGGCCGCCAAGCGTCACCGGTGATGTTGCGGCGGATTGAGAGTATCTGGAAAAACCTGCTGGAAGTGAACAGCCCGCCGTCGAGCAAGAGCTACGGTTGCTTCACGCAACGACAGGAGAAAATCCGCAGAGCAAGGCCTACAGGCGATGACGCAACCCAATATTCTCGAGGAACCGCTCGATTTTTCCTTGGTGCTGGGTGGACCGATCTTTCAGCTCTTTCGGAAGTCTCGTCTCAGCGGAGATGGCTTAGAACTCTTGCATCGCCGGCTGCTTGTTATCACGGCGGTCGCATGGTTGCCGTTGTTGCTCCTCACCACCGTCCAAGGTTCCTGGGCTGGGAGCGCCGGTCGGCTCTCCTTCCTTCACGACGTTGAAGTACACGTCCGATTTCTTATAGCGCTTCCCGTCCTCATCGCCGCCGAACTGATAGTTCATGCCCGGACGCGTCCCGTCGTGCGCAGCTTCGTCGAGCGGCGAATAGTTTTGCCACAAGACCGGAATCGCTTTGACGATGCTATCCACGCAGCCGTGGAGCTGCGAAACTCCATCCCCGCAGAAGTCGGGCTTTTGATTTTCGTTTACTCGATTGGCCTCTGGCTGTGGCACATTCGGGTCCCGGTCGTGGCCTCGACATGGTATGCCAATCCGGGTGGGCGCTGGAACCTCACTTCCGCCGGTTTCTGGTATGTTTTCGTCAGCATCCCTATCCTGCAGTTCATTCTTCTGCGCTGGTACATGAGGCTTTTCATCTGGTTTCGTTTTCTGTGGCAGGTCTCCCGAATCAATCTGAACCTCATTCCGACGCATCCGGATCGCTGCGCCGGTCTGGCCTTCCTGGGCAAGAGCGCCTACGCCTTCGGCCCGATTCTTTTTGCTCAAGGCGCCATGCTCGCCGGGCTGGTTGCCAGTCGAGTCCTTTACAGAGGGGAAAGCTTGCTGTCCTTCAAGCTGCAGGCCGGAGGCTTTATAGCTTTTTTTGTCCTCGCCCTCTTCGGTCCGCTCTTGATGTTCACTCCACGAATGGCTCGCACAAAAAGAAAGGGATTGGCAGGATACGGCCTGCTCGCTCAGCGCTACGTCGAAAGCTTCGAACAGAAATGGGTGGTACGCGATCCGGCCCCTTCTGACGAACTCCTCGGATCCGGCGATATCCAGTCGCTCGCTGATCTTGGCAACAGCTATGCCATGGTGCGGGACATGCGACCGGTCCCCTTCGGACTTGAGGACATCGCCCGTCTGGCCGCCGCCACCGCGGCTCCGCTCTTGCCTCTGCTGCTCACGATTTTCTCCCCGGAGGAACTCATAATGCGCATCATCAAGGTCGTATTTTGAAAGTACCGAGTCGCCGACGTCGTTGGTGACGCTTTGAGCTTGAGATCCCGTAACACTAGGGATTTTCCCAGTTGAGGAATCGAGAGAGAAGAGCAAAGATGGATGGAGGAGCGACTTTCAATGGCCAAGAAGCATAGCAAAGACGAGAAGAATGGGCTGGGTCGCAAGCAATATGAATCGGAACTTCGCCGACTTCAGGCGGAATTGTGCAAACTTCAGGATTGGGTGAAACACCGCGGCCTGCGCATCATCGTCGTGTTCGAAGGGCGTGACGCAGCCGGCAAGGGCGGCACCATTCGTGCACTTACGGAACGCGTGAGCCCCCGTGTCTTCCGCGTTGTGGCCTTGCCCGCTCCTTCCGACCGGGAAAAGAGCCAGATGTACATTCAGCGTTACATTCAAACTTTTCCCGCAGCTGGCGAGATCGTGATTTTCGACCGTAGTTGGTACAACCGGGCAGGCGTGGAATACGTGATGGGTTTCTGCAGCAAGGAAGAGCATCGCCGTTTCCTCGAGCTTTGTCCGTTAATGGAAAAGTACATCGTGGATGGTGGGACAATTCTCATCAAGTACTGGTTGGAAGTGGGCCAGAAGGAGCAACAGAGACGTTTCGAGTCACGCATCAAGGACCCCGTCCGACAGTGGAAACTCAGCCCGATGGATGTGGAATCCTATGGCCGCTGGTACGAATACTCCAAGGCGCGAGACCTGATGATGAAGGCGACGGACAGCAAGCATGCTCCCTGGTTTATCGTGCGCTCTGACGATAAGAAGACCGCGAGGCTCAACTGCATTTCGCATTTCTTGAGCCTGATCCCTTACCGAAAAGTTCCGCAAGAGAAGGTGAAATTGCCTCCACGAAAGAAGCACGGTCAATACGACGATCAGGCACCGCTGAAGGGAAAACACTTCGTTCCCGAGAAATACCGATCTTCGTAGAGGAACTTGAGGCGGATAAAAAAAGAAATCGAAAAAGGGAAAGTTGTGAAGCGGTAGAGATTGAGGACTTCCCCGCGGCCATAAGTCAATAGGCCTTAAGCCCAACCGCACGAAACTGCGCGCAGGCATGTTTGACCGCTTCGTTTCCCGGAGGCGAAACATCTTCAAGGCTGTAGTTGAGTTTAAGCTCCTTCCATTTGAACCGGCCCATTTGATGGAAGGGCAGGACGTCGACTCGTTGCACGTTTCCCAAGTCGGCGGAAAACCTTGCAATCTGGGCAACGTTCTGAGCATCGTCGGTAAGCCCAGGAACGAGCACGAAGCGCACCCAGATCGGTATCCTGCGAGCAGCCAAGCGCTGGGCAAAATCCAGAACTGGCCCTACCTCCATGCCAGTCAGCCTGCGGTGAAGGTCTGGGTTCCAGCTCTTGAGATCGAGCAGCACGAGATCAATGTGCTCCAAGTCCGCATTGGAGAGCCGCGTCCCAAGAGCGCCGTTGGTATCCAGCGCAGTATGGATTCCCATTCCTTTGGCGGCGGCTAGCAGTTTGACGACAAAACGGTCCTGCATGAGTGGTTCGCCGCCGCTCAATGTGAAGCCACCGGACATCGCTGCTAATCCGCGACGATACTTCCGCAGCTCCTCGGTTGCGCGAGCTAACGCGACGGGGATGCCATTGCTCATATTCCAGGTGTCCGGGTTGTGGCAATAGAGGCATCGGAACTGGCAGCCAGTAGTCCAACCAACCACGCGCACTCCTGGTCCGTCGACCGTCGAGCCCGTAGTGAAGGAATGAAGAAATCCCATCTCTCCCGTGGCCAGAGCAGTCCGCACATCCGTCTCCGCCATGCCCGCGCTCAAATTGACGCGTAGTTCAAAAGGGCTTTTCGCCTCCAACGGAATGGCGTGTTGTGTTTGATTCACAGCGTTGCCTGCTCTCCGTGAAACGTGCGGTTGATCACATCCATCTGCTGCTCGCGAGTCAGCCGCACGAAGTTGACTGCATATCCGGAAACGCGAATCGTCAGGTGCGGATACTTTTCCGGATGGTCCATGGCATCCAGAAGCGTTTCGCGGTTTAACACATTTACGTTCATGTGATAACCGGTGACGCTGAAGAATGTGTCAAGCATGCTTCTCAAGTTTGTGATCCGATCCTCTGCGACTCTCCCAAGGCCTTCGGGAAGAAAAGTAGCCGTCAGCGAGATGCCGTCGGCTGCATCGCGATACGGAATTTTAGCGACTGACGCAGCCGAAGCGTGGATGCCGTGCGTGTCGCGGCCATGCATTGGATTGGCGCCAGGAGCAAATGGCTCCCCGCGACGCCTTCCATCAGGAGTATTGCCAGTGCTCTTACCGTATACCACGTTCGAGGTGATTGTCAGAATCGATTGAGTGTGAACCGCGTTGCGATAAGTGGGATATTTCCTCAGCTTGCCCATGAATGTACTGACGACCCAGGAGGCGAGGTGGTCAACCCGATTATCGTTGTTGCCAAACCGAGGGAAATCGCCTTCTGTCTGATAATCGATCACAAGACCAGTGTCATCGCGTATCGCTCGAACTTTTGCGTAGCGCATTGCCGAAAGGCTGTCAGCAACTACGGACATGCCCGCGATGCCAAAAGCCATCGTCCGCAAAGGAGCGTAGTCGTGCAGTGCCATCTCAAGACGCTCGTAAGCGTACTTGTCGTGCATATAGTGAATGATGTTCATGGCATTGACGTACACGCTTCCGAGCCACTCCATCATTCTTTCGAACTTGTCTATTACCTCGTTGAAATCCAGGTACTCATCTTTGACGGCACCAGTCGGTCCTACCTGGTCTCCGGTGATCTCGTCTCGGCCGCCGTTGATAGCGTAGAGGAGGCACTTGGCGAGATTGGCTCGTGCTCCGAAGAACTGCATCTGTTTGCCCAGCAGCATCGGCGATACGCAACACGCAATGGCGCCGTCATCCCCCAATGCGCTCCGCATGATTTCGTCGCTTTCAAATTGAATGGAACTCGTGTCGATCGCCACCTTGGTGGCAAAATTGCGGAACCCGTCGGGCAGTCGGGGCGAATACCAGATCGTTAGATTCGGTTCGGGCGCGGGACCAAGGTTGTAGAGAGTCTGAAGAAACCGAAAGCTGGTCTTGGTTACAAGGGGCCGCCCGTCGTCTCCAACCCCGGCAATCGATTCGGTAATCCAGGTTGGATCGCCGGCGAAGAGCTCGTCGTATTCCGGTGTTCGCAAGAATCGAACGATCCTGAGTTTGATGACGAAATCGTCGATGATCTCTTGCGCCTGTTGCTCGGTAATTGTCCGAGCGGCAAGATCACGCGCGAAGTAAATATCAAGAAATGTAGATGTCCGCCCGAGGGACATGGCGGCGCCATTTTGTTCCTTTACCGCCCCCAGGTAGGCAAGATAAAGCCACTGCACAGCCTCGCGCGCACCACGAGCTGGGCCCGAGATGTCGAACCCGTAAGTGGAGGCCATCAGCTGCAACTCCTGGAGAGAGCGAATCTGTTCGCTCAGCTCTTCGCGATCACGAATAATATCTTCAGTCGACATTGCCGCATCAAGGCGGCCCTTCTCTACCTGCTTTTGCTCGATGAGGCGGGAGACCCCGTACAGCGCAACCCGGCGGTAGTCGCCGATAATGCGGCCGCGTCCGTAGGAGTCCGGAAGGCCGGTCAGGATGTGAGAACTGCGGCATCGTCTCACGTCCGCGGTATAGGCATCGAATACGGCCTGATTGTGCGTCTTCCGATACTTCGTGAAAATCTCGACAACCTGCGGGTCCGGATCGTACCCGTACGCCTTTAGAGCGCTCAGAACCATTCGAAAGCCGCCGTTTGGCATAATTGCCCTCTTCAAAGGCGCCTCAGTTTGAAGGCCAACGATGATTTCATTCGGGCGATCGATAAAGCCGGCGGGATGTGATGTGATCGAACTGGGAACCTGTGAGATGTCGAGCACACCTTTCTCACGCTCTTCCACCAAAAGTTCGTTCAACCCCGCCCACAGTTTTTTTGTGCGCTCCGTTGCAGGCGCCAGGAAGGAGCTGTCCCCTTCGTATGGTTCATAGTTTTGCTGGATGAAATCACGAACGTTGATTTCTTTGTGCCAAAGACCCGGCGTAAATCCCGCCCACGCAGAAGTCGTGTTCACTTGGGCCATATTCTCCGATGCGGTAGCAGCCATGGCGATCCTCCTTTGGTGTCCAACGGTGCAGGCTTATCTGATTCCGAGCAAATCTCCGGTATGCCGCGCGATCATGATTTCCTCGTTGGTGGGAATGACCCACGTCGAGACTTTACTTTGCGATGTGGAAATGCGCGGACCTCGGTTAGTGTTGGCTTCCGCGTCGAGTTCCAGGCCGAGCCAGGTACACGATTCGCAGATTCGCCGGCGAATCTCGGCTGAGTTCTCTCCAATGCCTGCGGTGAACACCAGTCCGTCAATGCCACCCAGCACCGCGACCAGCGCGCCGATCTCTTTGGCGGCGCGGTACACGAAGTAATCCACTGCCAATCTCGCTTCTGGTTGGTTCCCATCGAGCAGGTCACGCATGTCGTTACTGATGCCGGAAATTCCGAGCAATCCCGATTTCTTGTAGAGGATGGTTTCAACTTCTTTAGCAGAGAGTCCCAAGCCCTGAAACAAATACAACACGACACCGGGATCAAGGGCGCCCGGCCGGGTACCCATGCAAAGTCCATCCAGCGCCGTGAAACCCAAGCTGTTGTCAACACTCATTCCCTCTTTTAATGCGCAGAGACTGGCGCCACTCCCGAGATGAGCAACGATGACGCGCCCCCGCGCAATCTCCGGCGCCACTTCAGGCAAAACAGAAGCTATATATTCGTAAGACAGGCCATGAAATCCATAGCGTTGCAGGCCCGATTGGCAAAGATCTCTAGGCAAAGGTACGAGTGCGGCAACTGCCGAATGGCTACAATGAAAGCTCGTATCGAAGCAAGCAACTTGCGGGACGCTTGGCAACCGTTCAAAGACTTCCTCGATCGCGGCCAGATTGTAGGGTTGATGTAAGGGTGCAAGAGGAATCAGTTCACGTAATTGAGCCAGCGTCTCCTGATTCACAACCGTTGGGCCTGCAAAACGCGAGCCACCATGAACGACGCGATGGCCGACGCCGAGTACTTTACCCCCGCCATATTTGGAGTGGAGCCAAGCAGCCAACGCGTCAACGGCCTTGCGACCATCGCTAACCGTCGCGTCCAAGCTGTCATCCGCGACCCTGGGTACGGTGTCTGTGGAAGCCAGCAGTATAGGTGTCTCGATTTCACCCATTACGTTCACCTGCGTCGAGCCGGCGAGTTTTCCGTATGCATTGCCCAGAAAAACCGCGCCCGGAACCCTCTCCTTATAAAGGTTTCCTCCCGGTGGCAGGATTGCAGTAACCCCGGTGCGAATGTTGTCACCGCGAATCAGAGTAGTCTGTCCGACCTTGACCCCGG
>Ga0265760_10000084_pt1 | contig 24153 bp, 21 predicted proteins | sample NZIome_2_FD_200831 | JGI IMG/M metagenome (GOLD analysis project Ga0265760, IMG submission 200831) | Metatranscriptome of rhizosphere microbial communities from Maridalen valley, Oslo, Norway - NZI1 (Metagenome Metatranscriptome) | ecosystem: Host-associated > Plants > Roots > Rhizosphere >...
CCGTAGGCCGCGGTCTGCTTATAGATCGGCCGTCTCAAGTCCAAGTGATGGATGATCGCCGCCGGGCGCAGGTCGAAGATCTCGGTTACGGCTTTGGCGATCTGCTCTTCGGGAATTCGCCCCGTGCCGAAGGTCTCGACGAAGACGCTGACCGGATGCGCGACGCCGATCGCATAAGCAACTTGCACCTCGCAACGATCGGCGAGACCGGCCGCCACGACGTTCTTGGCGACCCAGCGCGCGGCGTAGGCAGCGGAGCGGTCGACCTTCGTCGGATCCTTACCCGAAAACGCGCCGCCGCCATGGCGCGCCATCCCGCCGTAGGTGTCGGCGATGATCTTGCGGCCGGTGAGCCCGGCGTCGCCTTTGGGGCCGCCAATGACGAAACGGCCGGTCGGATTGACGAAGACGCGCGTACGCTCGTCGTACATCGCCGCCGGGATAACGTGATCGATCACTCGCGTGGTGATTTCGCGGCGAATCTCTTCCAGCGGAATGTCGGGATCGTGCTGCGTCGACAGCACGACGGCCTCCACGCGAACCGGACGATCGTTCTCGTACTCCACGGTTACCTGCGACTTACCGTCGGGCCGCAGATACGGGATGTCGCCATTCTTGCGCACCGCGGCAAGATGTCGCGTCAGGTTGTGCGCCAGCACGATCGGCAGCGGCATCAGTTCGTCGGTATCGCGGCACGCGTACCCGAACATCATCCCTTGATCGCCGGCGCCGATGCGCTCGAACTCGTCGTCGTCGCCGGCGCGCGCTTCCTGCGAACGGTCGACGCCCAGCGCGATATCCGGCGACTGCTCGTCGATCGAAACGCTCACACCGCAGGTCTCGGCGTCGAAGCCGATCGCGGACCTGATGTATCCCACGTCGCGGACGACCTCGCGCGCCAATCGCGGAATGTCCACGTAGGTTCTCGTAGTTACCTCGCCGGCGATATGAATCTGCCCCGTGATCGCAAATGTCTCGACCGCCACTCGTGAGTACGGATCGTCTTTGATCAGCGCGTCGAGCACCGCGTCGGAGACTTGGTCGGCGAGCTTATCGGGATGCCCCTCCGTCACCGACTCACTGGTGAAGAGCCGCCTGTACGCCATTACGTGCCTTCGCTCCACGATTCGGCGTACTTCACTTGCTCGGGTGTGAGCGTGTCGATATCGACGCCCATGGAGGCAAGCTTCAGGCGCGCGACCTCTTCGTCGATCGCAAGCGGAACGTCGTAGACGCGCTTCGACAGCTCGCGATGGTGCTTGACGAGATACGACGTTGCCAGCGCTTGATTGGAAAACGACATATCCATCACGGCGGCGGGGTGGCCTTCGGCGGCCGCCAGATTCACGAGCCGGCCGTCGGCGAGGATGCAGATCTTGCGGCCGTCGTTCAGCTCGTACTGCTCCACGAACTCGCGCGGCGCGATCTTACCCTTGGCAAGCCGCGCAATAGCTTCGAGATCGAGCTCGTCGTTGAAATGGCCCGAGTTGCAGACGATCGCGCCGTCCTTCATCAACTTGAAGTGCTCGTCGCCGATGACGTGGTAGTTGCCGGTGACCGTCACGAAAATGTCGCCGATCTTGGCCGCTTCGGTCATCAACATCACGCGGTAACCGTCCATGACCGCTTCAATCGCCTTGCGGGGATCGACTTCGGTCACGACGACGTGCGCGCCCATACCGGCTGCGCGCGACGCAATTCCACGCCCGCACCAGCCGTAGCCGGCGATAACGATGGTCCGCCCCGCGAGCAAAATATTCGTGGCGCGAATGATGCCGTCGAGCGTCGATTGCCCGGTACCGTAACGGTTGTCGAACATGTGCTTGGTGAGTGCGTTGTTCACCGCGATGACCGGATACGGCAGCACGCCGTCGCGCTGCATCGCCCGCAACCGTATGATGCCGGTCGTCGTCTCCTCGCAGCCGCCGATCATCTCCGACAACTGGTCGGGGTGCTTCGTGAAGATCTGCGTGACGAGATCGCAACCGTCGTCCATCGAGATCTGCGGTTTGGTCGCGATGACGGATTCGATGTGCGAATAGTAGGTTGCGTGGTCTTCCCCCTTGATCGCATAGGTGGCGATTCCGTATTCGCAGAGCGCCGCGGCCACGTCGTCTTGCGTGGAGAGCGGGTTGCTGGCGCACAGCGCGAGCTCCGCGCCGGCGGCTTGGAGCGCGAGCATCAAGTTGGCGGTCTCCGTCGTCACGTGAAGACAGGCGCCGATGCGAATGCCGGCCAGCGGTTTTTCCAGTTCGAATCGGTCGTGAATCTGCGCGAGCACGGGCATGTACGAAGCGGCCCAGCCGATGCGCGATCGGCCGGCCTCGGCGCGGCCCAGGTCTTTGACGTGGCCTGGGGCTGAATCCAAAAGAGGCAAGTTGAGAACTCCTGGGATGTGGGGAAGGTGGGCAAACGTTTCGTCGCATCGTACGCCACCTCCGCCGCAAAAGCGCCCTACGAAGGTCGCACGCTCCGGCCGGCCAACCCAGCCACCGTGGAGACGCTGGATGCAGATCTCGAGCGCCTTGCGTCCGACGCCGCGGTGCCCGGCGGCGGAAGCGCCGCGGCGTTGGTCGCCGCGTTCGGTGCGGCGCTGACCGCCATGGTTGCGCGGATCGCACGGCGCAATCCCAAGAACGCAGCCTCGACCGAGGCGCTGGACGCAATCGTCGAGCGAGCCGACTCGCTGCGTGCCGAGATTGCCGATGCGCGCCTTCGTGACGAGGAGGCGTTTGCCGGCGTCGTCGCCGCCCAAGCGCTGCCCAAGGATACCGAGACTGAAAAAGCCGAGCGCCGGCAGGCCCTGGACGACGCCCTCGCGCGGGCCGCCGAAGAACCCTTGCGCGCGACCGCGCTAAGCCTGCAGGTCCTCGAACTGCTCGAAAAGGTGCTGGAGTTTCCGATCCTGGCGCTGAGCAGTGACGTCGGTTCCGCGGCCGAGTTTGCCCGCGCGGCCCTGGCGAGCGCCGCCTATAACGTGCGAATCAACCACCGCTTCATGCGCGACCCGGAGGTCGTCGCACTGCAAGAGCAAGCCCTGCAAGAACGCGAGGCCGCCATGCGCGAATCTGTCGCCCGGGTACGCCGGCGGGTCGGGCAAGAGACCCTCGGATAACGCTTAGGCGATCGCTCCGACCAGGTCAAAGAACGGCGCAAGATCGTGCGCGTCCACTTCCATGCCGACACCCCGCGTGTGGTAGCGAATGTCGTGAAAGTCCATGCCGGCCGTCATGACCAAACCGTAGCGTCGCGCGGTCTCCCGGAACTCCGCCGTATCGGCATCGCTGTGCAGCGGATAGAAGACCTCCAGGCCTCGCAAGCCGCGATTTGCAAGCTCGCCGATCAGGATGCGGTCCTTGAGCCGGCCAGGATGCGCCAGCACGGGAATGCCGCCGGCAGCCGTAATCTTCTCGATCGCGTGCTCGGGCGTCGTGTAGAGCTGCGGCACGTAGCCTGGTAGCCCGCGGCTCAGCGCCTGCTTAAAGGCAGCGTCGACGCTATCGACAACCCCAAGCCGCACGAGGGCCTTGGCCACGTGCGGCCGGCCGATCGAAAACGATCCGCCGGACTCCCGCAAGACGTCGTCGAGCGTCAACGTGTAGCCGGCTTGCCGCAAACGCTCGACCATCGTCTCGGCTCGCATCCGCCGCTGCACTTGATTGTATTCGAGCAGTTCGTTGATCGGCGAAGCTTCCAGCGGAACGCCGTACCCTAAAACGTGGACCTCGTTCTCACGCCAGGTGGTATTGATCTCGATGCCGGTAATCACGCGCGCTCCGGGCGGCGGCGTGAAGGCGCCGTATGCCGCGAGCGTGTCGTGATCGGAAATCGAGAAGACCTCGACGCCGCGCTCGCCCATGAAGTCGGAAAGCTCTTGCGGGCTGAGCGTGCCGTCGCTCATGTTGGTATGCGAATGCAGGTCAACTTTCAACTTCAGGTTCTTTCTCTTGGAGTTTGCGGCGTTCGACCTGCAGCGAAATCGCGGTGCGCTCGCTTTCGTCGATGGAGACAAGCACGAAAGACGGCGCGCACACGATATCCAGCTTGGCACCCTTGAGGTAGCTGCGAGCAATGGCGACGGCTTTGATCGCCTGATTGATCGCGCCGGCGCCGACAGCCTGAACTTCGGCGGTCTCGCGCTCGCGAAGGACCGCTGCCAACGCTCCGGCCACCGCGTTGGGATTACTTTTGGCCGAGACTTTTAAGGTAACGCCCCCGGCGGCCGTCATGCGATCCCTCGCAAAAAGATGCGCTTGATGCCGGTGGCCTTTCCGGTAGCCCGGTCCACCGAAACCACCGCGGCGTTGAGCTGTTTCATCCCAGTCTTTTGCACGTTGAACCGCTCGGAAAGACCGGTGAGAAACCGGTCGAGCACGGGACCCTTTTCCATCCCTATGACTCCATCCATCGGACCCGTCATACCTAGGTCGCTCAGGTAAGCGGTTCCACCCGGAAAGATCTGCTCGTCGGCCGTCTGAACGTGGGTGTGCGTGCCGACGACGCACGAGACGCGCCCGTCCAGATAGCGCCCCATGGCGACCTTTTCGGAGGTTGCCTCGGCGTGAAGATCGACGACGATCACCGGCGTCCGCCGGCGGAGATCGGTGACAAAGGCGTCCGCGCAGCGAAACGGATCGTCCACCGGCGGCATGAACGTGCGCCCCATTAAATTGAGGACGGCCACGGTCACACCATCGGCCGTGAAGGTGCCGGCGCCTCGTCCGGGCGTGGCCGGCGGATAGTTGGCCGGTCGAATCACTCGGCTGCTGGTCTCCAGATACTCGCCGAAGTCACGCTTATCAAAGATATGATTCCCTCCGGTGATAAAGTCGATACCGCTCGCGAAGATTTCCTCCGCGGTTTGAGCGGTCAAGCCAAAACCGCCTGCGGCGTTTTCGCCGTTGGCGATGCAGGCGTGGACTTGATGTTGCTCTCGAAGCAACGAAACGCAACGCTTGAGTGCCTCACGTCCCGGGGAGCCGACCACGTCCCCGATGATCATCAGGTTCAGGTTTGGGCTATCTATCGGCGAGCCGAGGCCTTCGCTTTCTTCTGAGATTTCAAGAAATAGACGAGCACGCGTTTTTCTTCTCTAAAGCCCACCAAACTCTTGGACTGTGACGGGTCGCGCAACGCCTCGACGGCATAGAGCGCCGCCTCGTCCTCGGCGGCCGGGTCGCCCTCGAGATGATCGTCAGGCGGCGGATTTCGGACCAGCGTGTCGCCGCAACGATCGCATAAGAAGCTCACTTGCAGTTCGAGCTCTTCCTTTGAGAAGCTCGCCAGATCCCGGGTAACGTGAACGAACGTGAGCGTCCGATCGCCTTCGCACTCGACGCGAAGCGCGGTAGGCTCGTCCTTGCTCAGCGCAAGAAAGCCCCGAACGTGCTCTTCGATCGCCTCGCCGAGCGCGGCCTGAGAGGCCCGGTCAAATCGTTGACGCACGGCGAAGGTCAGTCGCAGCGTTCGTTCCGTCGGACCAGAGCGAATCGAAGCCAACTCGGGAAAGCGCACCAAAAGCGCACAGACCAAACTGACGGTATCGGCATTTTCAACGCGTAATCGGGTGCTCATCACACTTGGCTCTTCTTTCGCGGCTCCATCCCACCAGGTTCACGAACCCCAAGGGGCAGGGTCAGTACGACGCGGCCCCAAGGTCTCCCCGCAGGCGCGCCTAGAAAAGAGCCTGGTGACCCTCCGGAAGGCTCCGGCCGCACTTGCGCTGGGCTTGCTTGCCTCCATACTGGCCCACGGCGGCCTTTACGGCGGAGAGCACGCCATGGGCGGCGCTTACCACGCCCTGCTGCTGCAGGCGGCGCTGGCGGGCGGGGTGGGGTTGCTCGTCTTCTTCGGCCTGTTGGCCGCTAGCGGGGCGAATGCGACCGTCAATGGCAGCGTGCTGGCATCTCGGCTCATCGAGCGCCTCCCGGGCTATGGCTCGCTGTGTCTTGCGGCCGTCGCATGGTATGGCGTAGCTGAGTGTCTCGAGCCGCATCACGCCGCCGCATCGCTTCTCGCCGTGCCGCTTTCCTTGGCGGCGGCATCGTGGCTTGTTCAACTGCTCAGCCGCAGCGTCGTGGCCGTCTTGGCAGACGTCGTCATCGTCGCGTGGCGCGCCACGTTCTCACCCCGAACGCCCGTATGGTTTCGGCGTTTACACTCTCCTCGGCCCAAGCGCCGAATTCTCTGGACGCGGCGCCGGTTCGCTCGTCCCCCTCCGATCGGGCTCGACTACTGCGCGTAACCGCGCGCGTCGATCCTTTTTTCTTTCACATCTAAGATCGGAGAAGAACCATGTCTCGGTTTCGCACGGCGCTTGTCGCCGTTTTATTGGCTTTGAGTTGCTTAGCGCCGGCGTTGGGAGCGACTACCGGACTCGTCCGCGGCACGATTACCGTCGACCGCAAACCGGCGCCGGGGGCGAAGGTCGTTCTCGAAGGCGAAGGTTCGCGTTTTCAAACGACCGCTGACGCCAAAGGCAACTACGTCTTTCCCCAAATCCCCTTCGGCTCGTACCGCCTGATCGCGGATGCGAAGGGAGCGCACGAAGCCCAGGTGCTCGTCGACGTTGCCAGCGGTCAAGTGGCGACGGTCGACGTCGAGCTTTCGACGCAACTCAAAGAGATCGCGCAGACGACGGTGACGGCGCATGCCGGGGCCGAAGCAAACCCGCCCTCGGTCAGCCAGCTCACTCGGGCTTCGATTCAGACGTCGCCGGTCAACAACAGCCTCGACAAGCTGCTCGCGACGCTACCAGGAGTCGTTCAGTTCTCCTACAACGAGCCGGTGATCAACGGCTTCCATGGCGTGAGTTACAATATCGACGGCGCGCCGCTGCCGCTGGCCACAACGTCAAACTTCGCCGAGATCATCGATCCGAAGGTCATCAATTCGATCGAAGTGCTGACCGGAGCGATTCCCGCCGAATATGGGGGCGAGCGCATGGGGGGCGTCATCAACATCATCAGCAGCCGGCCCAGCGACATTCCCGAAGGGACCTTCGGCACGATCACGGGCGGTTTTGGAAACCAGGCGCAAGGGCTTGGATCGCTCGACCTAGAGTCCCGGTCCGGTGCCAGCGAGTTCTTTCTGAGCGGAAACCTCGAGACGACCGGCCGCGGGCTGGACGCGCCGACGTATACCCCAATCAACGACGCCAGTTCGAGCAACGATCAGTTCTTTCGCTTCATCACGCAGCTCGCGCCGCGCGACACGCTGGCGTTCGATTATTCAAACCAGTTTTCGCAGTTCCAGATTCCGATCAATACCGACCCCAACAACCCGCTCGACCCCGTAGTGAACGCGCCGGGCACGCTCGACACGCAACTCGAGTACGATCGCTTCTCCAACCTCAACTGGACGCAAATCTCGCGGGACGGCAACGGCGTATTCCAAGTCATTCCGTGGTGGCGGTCGACCCGAATCGATTATCTCGGCGACCTCCCCCTCGACGTCCTTGCAGTCGAGCCGGACTTTAGCGTCTGCCCGCCGACCTGCGCGAAGACCGTCAACCTCGTCGGCCTGGATCAAGGCTCCTTCGCAAGCTATGTCGGCGTCCGCGCGTCCGATTTTCGCGCGACGAAGAATCATGCGTGGAAGATCGGCGTCGACCTCGACCGCGAAAGCGCCACCGCATCGCAAGAGTTCGCCTGCTTCTACGTGGGATGTGCCTCAAGCGGCCCAGTCGCCAAACCGTACTATCCCGCGTTCACTACCCCACAGGGGCAGGCCGGCTCCAATATCGGTATTTACGGTGAGGACAAGTGGCAGGAGACGCCGGCGGTGGTCTGGAGCTACGGCCTGCGATACGACCACTCGACGGGTTACACCGGTGGTTGGCAGCTCAGCCCGCGCATCGGCGTCAACGTCTGGGACGGCGGCAAGAACGTCGCGCACGTGTACTACGGCAAGTTTTATGCCGCGCCGCTGCTGGAGGACGTCCGTCAGGCGTGCGTCTTGCTCTCGGCTCAGCAGGCCTGTTCGACGACTAACCCGGTCTACGATCTGAAGCCGGAAAGCGATTCGTACTACGAAATCGGGGTCGTGCACGCATTCAATCCGCATTTCAGCGGTTCGCTCAACATCTTTGAGAAGAGCGTGGTCAACGTGCTGGACACCACGCAACTCTTCAACACGCCGATCTTCGCCGTCTACAATAATGCCATCGGCATCGACCACGGTGCCGAGATTCGCCTACAAAGCCAAGAGCCCAACGACGACCAATGGTTCCTGAGCGGTACGGTCTCCGAGTCGTATGCCGCCTGCGTCTCTGGTTCGGAGTTCCTCTTTCCGCCGAATACGAACCTTCCGGGCGTGCCGTGCGTCGCGCAGCTCTCACTCGAAGATCACAGTCAAACGGTGGATGCCACCGCGGCCTATACGCACCGTTTCGGCGGCGGTCCCAAGCTCTGGTACTCCACCCTGCAAACGAACTACGGCAGCGGCTTTCCGGTGCAGTTCCAAGATGCCAACGTGAACTTGAACGGCACGCTCCCGGCGCACACGACGTTCGATTTCTCGCTCGGCCGCGAGCTAACGCCCGGGCAGGCCGGTAAGGATCAGGGCTTGGGACTCTCGCTGCAAGTGCTCAACGTGCTCAATCACCAATATCCGATCAAAGTCGCCAACGGCTTCAACACGACGCAGATCGCAAACGGAACGAGCTTTCTGCTGCGCCTTTCAGCCCCGTTTTAGGTGCTTAGCGAGCGCAGGCTGCGCATACGCCGTATAACGTCACGGAGTGCTGCTTGACGCGAAACTTCGGCGGCGCCAGTTTGCGCAGATTATCGAGGCACCCGGCAATGTCGAAAACGCGGTCGCACTTCTCGCACTGAAAGTGGTGGTGGTGCGCCTTGTCTGAACGCTCGTACCGGGTCGGCTCGCCGGGGATCTCGACCGCTTCGATCCGGCCTTCATCCAGGAGCGCGCCAACCGCCCGATAGACGGTCGCGATTCCGAGGCGGGCGATCCGCCTCGACGCAGCCTCGAGCAACTCGGCGATGCTCAACGGGCGCTCGGCACGCTCGAACACGCTTACCAGCGCATCCCGCTGTTTGGTCTTTCGATTGGATTGCGTCGCCATTTCTCGTCTATCTATCTTCACCCGAGCCCCGGGCCGGAGCCTGCAGGAACCCCTTGACTATTTGATAATGATATTCTATTATCAAATATGAATCAAGGTCTACACGTCATGCATCGAATCCGGCCGCGTTGTGGCGGCGCTCTGTCGATTGCCGCCGCGCTGCTTCTGCTCTGCGCCGCGCCGGCATACGCCGTCAACGCGAGCGCCTCTCTGGCGGGATCGGTGACGATCGGGGGCGCCCCGGCGGCGAACGTTGCGGTAACGGCATCGGGAAACAATCTGATCGTCAAGGCGACGACCGATGCACAAGGCCGATTCTTGTTTCCGCCCCTGGCGCTGGGCACGTACGACGTAGAGGCACGGCGCGGTGACTTGCGGGGCCTGGCCCGCGTCGACCTCGGAAGCGGTGGCGCCCACGTCGTCATTGCTCTCGAGAAGCTCAGCGAGATCGCGCATACCGTCGTCAGCCGATCGGATGTCGCGCGTGGAAGCGGTAGCGACGTCGTACTCAATAGCGCCGATTTAACCAAACTGCCGTTCGACAATAGCTTTACCCAAATGGAGACGCAGATGCCGGGTGCGGCCCAGGGCGCCAACGGCGTCGTCCACATCAACGGCGAGCACGGCGTCATCAACTATATGATCGACGGCGTACAGCTGCCTCAGGAGCTCAACCGGGACGTCGGCAGCGAGATCAATCTCAACGATCTCTCCTTCGTGGACCTCATCGAGGGCGCGTATCCGGCGCAATACGGCCTGAAGTTCGGCGCGGTCTTCAATATGTCGACGCGGGCCGGCACGGGGCCGGCCGGCTTCGACGGATACGCGTCGTACGGTTCGTACACCGACGCTTCGTCGACGATCGGGTATCACGCGCCGCTGCCCGGCGGCGGCGGTTACGACGTCGCGCTGAGCGGGCTGACGACCACGCGCGGCCTCGATCCGCCCGACTTCAACTCGCCGCATAACGATGCTACCTCGGTAGGGCAGTTCGCTCGCTTCACGCTCCCTGCCGGGGGCAACAACTTCACGAATATTACGTTCTTCAACAGCCACGACACGTTTGCGATACCCAACGACACCGCCTACGGCGAACCGGGCGATACCGACGACAACGAGACCCAGGCCGACACGTTCTTGTCGGTTCAGTTTCACCATGCGCTCGGAAATACGGGCGCCATCAGCTGGGGCCCGGCATACAACGAGTCGAGGATCAGAGACTTCGGCGATCCGTACAACGACTGGATCTACGGCGAGTCGCTCAACGCGACGCCGCCGCCGTTTGGCAACGGGGGTACGTCGACGGACTGCGCCAACGCCTTCGTCGTCGCTCCAATGAACCCGACGGCCTTCCCGACGACGTGCGGCTTGTCGCTGGCCGATACGCGAACCGAGCTCGACTACGTGATGCAGGGCGACTACACGCAGAGTTTCGGCAATCATACCCTCGGCGCCGGCGTCGCCTACGATCTGAGTCGCGTCTTGAAATCCTACTCGTTCACGCTACAGCCTAACAACTATCTCTCACCGATCGAAACGCCAAGCACCCCCAACGCGCCCTATACCGTCGTTGACGATTCGCCGAATCTGGGGAATACGTACCAATCGTATATTCAGGACAGTTGGCGACTGAGCAGCCTATGGCAAGCCGACTATGGGCTCCGCTACGACTTCTTTACCATCAAATCGACCCAGTTCGACCAAGGCTTTGGAGCCTTTAGCCCCAGGTTAAAAATCACGCGCCTTTTCGGAAAACGAGCGAGTGTGTACGGATACGTCGGCCGATTCTTCGAACCGTTCTCGTTTGAAAACGTGAGCCCGGAGACCGCCTACGTACTCAACCTTCCGTTGCAGCGAACCGAGGCTCAGTTCGACCTCAAGCCCGAACGCGACACGCAGCTCGAGCTCGGGGGGCACCTTCCGGTCGGTTCCGGCGATCTTGGCTTTCGCGTCTGGCAGAAGAATGCCAACGACCTGATCGACGACACGCAAGTCGGCGTCACGCTTCTGCATCAGGACATCAACTACGTGTTGGGCCGGCTGTCGCAGGAGGCGCTCAACTTCGTCCAGCCGCTTTCACTCAACAGCCGCGTCTACTTTACGGCGGCTCACGTCGTATCGCTCAACAGCGGCTGCGAAACACAGCTGCTGGCGCCATGTTTCGGACAGCCCACCGGCTTTACGCCCGCCGACCACGAGCAGCGCTACACCATCACCAGCGGCGTCTTGCTCAACGACCGCCGCGGTGGCTGGCTTTCGGCCGACGCCTACTACGGCAGCGGACTCTCGTCGGCTTTCTGCCCACTGGGTACTCCGGGATACTGCAAGCAGACACCGCACACGATCTTCAATGTGGAAGACGGAATCGCGCTTTCGCCGAAAACCGCGCTAACGCTGGATATCCAAAATCTGCTCAACGACCGGTATTACGTAACGCTTCTCAACGCCCAGGGCAATCATTTTGGGCCAGGCCGCGAACTCGCTATTGGCGTCCGGTTCGGGCCTTGACAAAGGACTCGGCGCAAAGCCTGGTGGATTATGGGCCCTCACAGCGATGCACGACCTCGATCACGGAAGAATCGTCGTTACCGGTGGCGCAGGCCTTATCGGAAGCGCCGTCATTTGGGCTCTCAACCGGCGCGGCCTGGAGGATATCCTGGTCGTCGATCGCCTCGACTCCTCGGAGAAGTGGCGGCACCTGGTCCCTCTGCGCTTCGCCGATTGCCTCGATGCCGACGACTTCGCCGCTCGGTTGGCCAACGGCGGCTCGATGGGCAAGATCTCGACGATCGTTCATCTAGGCGCCTGTTCGGCGACGACGGAGCGCGACACCGGATATCTCCTGCGCAACAACTACGAATACACCAAGAACTTGGCGCATTGGGCAGTCGAGCATCAGGCACGTTTCGTCTACGCCTCGTCGGCAGCCACCTACGGCGGGCTCGAAGCCGAGCTTTCCGACGAATGCGATTTGAACGTGCTGCGGCCGCTCAACGGCTACGGGTATTCAAAGCACCTCTTCGATCTGTACGCGAGCCGGACGGGATTGTCGCAGCGCATCTGCGGCCTCAAGTACTTCAACGTCTTCGGGCCAAACGAGGACCACAAGGGCGACATGCGAAGCGTCGTCCATAAAGCGTACGAGCAGATTCGCGAGGCCGGCAGCGTCCGGCTTTTCAAGAGTTACCGGCCCGAGTATCGTGACGGCGAACAGCGGCGCGATTTCATCTACGTCAAGGACGCCGTCGCAATGACGCTGCACCTGGCCGAGTCCGATGCCGTCGGCCTCTACAACGTGGGCACGGGCTTGGCGCAAACGTGGTTGGAACTGGTGCGTCCAATCTTCCACGCGCTCGAGCTGCCCGAACGAGTCGAGTTCGTCGAAATGCCGAACGAGTTGCGCGGCAAGTATCAATATTACACGTGCGCGCGCGTCGAGCGCCTGCGCGCGACGGGCTACGACCGGCCGAATACGCCGCTTGCCGACGCCGTCACCGATTATGTTACGAACTATTTGATTCCGAAGCGGACGCTCGAGATCTCCGATGCCCCGATCGCCGCACCGCTCAAGGCTCCGTCGTAGAAGGGACAATATGCCACAACCCAGTCGTGCCGAGCGCCGGCGTCAAGAACGCGGCGGCGCCGCCCCTCCGCCGCGACGCGACCCAATGCGTCCGATCTATATCGGCGTCGGGATTGCGTTCGTGGCGATCGTTCTGGCCTTCGCCGGCTATAACTGGTGGCAGAATCGTACGATCCAACAAGCCTATGCCACGCCGACGCCAGGCCCTAATGCGAGCCAGAAGCCGATCGTGCTTGCCGCCGGTGAGTCGCTCGGATCAAAATACTTTAAACCAAAGTATCCCGATACGCCGCAGGGCGGCCACGGGCAAACCGTGGACGGCGTCGGCTGCGGCGCAATGGAGTTCTCCACCCTGCACGTGCACACGCACCTCGCGATCTTTTATAATGGCAAGCAAATCCAGGTGCCGCAATACATTGGATTTGCCCCGAATCCCGCAGGCCCGTGCCTCTACTGGATTCACACCCATGACGGCAGCGGCGTGATTCATATCGAGGCGCCCGACCTTTCGCCTCCGCAAGGCGGCCCGTACACGCTTGGCATGCTGTTCGATATCTGGGGGCAGTCGCTGCAACCTGACGACATTGCGGGATTGAAAGGCACGGTTACCGCCTACGTCAATGGCCAAAGGTACGACGGCAACCTCGCGGCGATTCCGTTGAGCGCCCATCAGGAGATCGTGCTCGAGGTGGGAACGCCGCTCGTTCCGGCGCCGAACTACACCTTTCCGGCCGGCACCTAGGAGCCTAGCGAACCGATCGCAGCGCGGAGTCTAACTCGCCGTAAGCAATCTCGCCGTCATCGAGATACCGAATCTTCTTGTTGCTGCCGATGATAGCGATGGTCGGAAAACCGCCTTGCATATAGAGATTCGCAACGTTGAGAAGCGGGTCGTATGCAACCGGATACTTCACGTTGAACTGGCGGATCCAGGCGAGGACGTCGAGTTCCGAGGAGGCTGAGGTGCCGTCCATCGCCGTATCGCTTCCCGAGACGGCTACGAAGTCTACGCGGTTTCGGTATTTGGCATAGAGCCGGTCGATGATCGCCGTCTCTCGCTGACAGTGCGGACACCACGTCGCAAAGACTTCCAAGAAGACCGGCTTGCGCGTTTTGCTCAAGTCGAAGTAACCTGCCGTCGTTGCAACCTCGAACGGCGGCGCAGTCTTACCTTTCTGCGCCTTGCCGACGACCGGCGGCTGCGAAGCCATCTGCACCGACCCGTGCGTCGGGCCTCTGAAATAAACGACGACGGCCGCCACGGCGATGGCGACGGCTACGACGGTCGTGACCGCTGCAAGCGTTCGCCGATTCATGCGCGTCGAAGAACCCTATCGATCGCGAGCGCGCCCGGCGCGGCGAAGGCAACGACGCCGCTCGCCATGGCAAGCGCGAGATCGAAAGCGACATGCGGCCAATCGGCGACGGCGGTGTCCTTGGGACCGAAGCAACCGCATCCGGCCGGGATACCGCGCATTACGGCCGAGGCAATCGCCATGGCGTAAATCAAGAACTCGAACGCCGCCAGCGCGGCGGCGATTCGAGTGAACAGGCCGGCGATCAGGTAGGCACCCAGGAGTAACTCGAGGTAGGGTAGTGCCAGCGCAAGCGGCCCAACAACGATCGCCGGAAGCAGCCGAAAGTCCGCAATGCTCGCGGCAAGGCTCGAAGCGTGGCCGACTTTTAGCCCCCCGGCAGCCAAGAGCACGCCACCCAAAAGAGTTCGAAGGATCAGGACGGCGGCGTTCACCGGTCCCTTCGTTGTGCTCAATCTCGGCGAACCCCTGTCCGACTGGCTGTACAATAAGGGTATGCTGCTCGCGGCATTGCTCGCGCTCATCCCGATCCACGGTGTCGTGATCGATACGCTCGGCGATCGCACGGCGATCGTGCGCACCGATGCGGTAGCAAAGATGATGCCGGCGCAAATACGGCGGTATTCCTTTGGCCGCCCCGCGAGTTTTCGCCGCGGCACGAGCGTCGATGCGTTACTCGATCCCTCGACCACACCGCCGACGCTGCTCGATCCAGTGCCTGCCGGAGTCTTTGCGCCGGGCCTTCCCGATTCTGGGCGCGTCGTCCCGGTCGAGATTGGAAGTGCGTTACCGGCAGCGGAGTTGGTCGATCAGGGCGGCAACCCGATCGCGCTCGATCGCGCGTTCGCCGGAAAGACGCTGCTGCTCTCGTTCGTCTTCACGCGATGTCCCGATCGCGATCTCTGCCCCGCGATTAGCGGCAAGTTCGCGTACCTGCAGGGCCGGCTCGATCCAAAGCGATTTGCTTTGGCAGAGATAACGCTCGACCCGCCGTATGATTCTCCGGCAGTATTGCGCGCTTACGGCTCGTCCTACGGTGCCAGAACCGGAAGCTGGATGCTGCTGACCGGCACCGGTTCGACGGTCCAGCATCTGCTCGACGAATTCCGCATCAGTTCGATGCGCCTGAGCACCGATAACTTTCTTCACAACGATAAGCTCTTCATAATAGCGCCGACGGGTCGAGTCGCTTCGATCGTGCAAACCGGCGGCTGGGATCCCGCAGAAGTCCTCGCTTCGGCCCGGTCGATTTCGGGATTGGCAGCCAATCCATTCGAACGATTCAAACTCGCGCTGATCGCCGGCGCCGTGGCAATTTGTGGCGGCAGCCAATTCGCGGGCATTGCGCTGCTGGAGCTGTCACTTTTCACGTTCCTGACCGTCCTTGCGGTCCTCGGCATGTGGGCGGTCGCGCGAGTTCTCTGGGCCTCGAGAAGCTAAGCGGAGCTTGCGAGCGGAGCACGGAAGCGTAGCCGCTCGATGGAACAGACGGCCTTCTTGGAGAGCGCCATCAACGAATACGGCAAGGCGACCTATAACTACGCCTACCGCCTGACCCAGAATGAGGCGGATGCCCGCGACCTTACCCAAGAAGCCTTTATTCGCGTCTATCGTGCCTGGCGCAGCTTTAAACCCGGGACCTCTTTCCTCTCCTGGATCTATAGAATCGTCACGAATCTTCATCGCGACGAACTTCGCCGCCACAAGGGACGTTATCAAGAGGAGATTCCGGAAGATCATGAGCTCCAACAATACGGTGGCGGCCGCCCCCTCGCAGTCGAGCCAATCGAGGAATACGTCGAAAGTCAACTCAGCGAACCCGTGTCAAAGGCACTAGCTGACTTGACGACCGAACAGCGCCAGATCGTGCTGCTCGCCGACGTTGAAGGGTACAGCTACCAAGAGATCGCGGAGGTCGTCGGCTGCACCGTCGGAACGGTGCGCTCGCGCCTTCACCGCGCTCGTGGACAGCTGCGTGAACTTCTCAATCATCATATGAAATCGCCATCATGAGTGAAATGCATCCGACGCTCGACGAAATCGTCGATTATCTGCACGGTGAGCTGCCGGCAGCTCGTAGCGCCGCAATTGCGGCGCATATTGCCGGCTGCCCCGAATGTGCCGATGCTCGCGATGCGGAGGATTCGCTCACGAAGGTCTTGCGTGCCCACGCGCAAGCCCAGGAACGTGAGCTGCCGCCTGCCGTTGTTTCCAGGATATGGGAACAGGTGCGAAGCCACCCACCCTCGCTTTGGGAGCGTTTGAGCGCCGCGCTTCGTCCAGCGATTGCCGTGCCGGTGGCGATCGCCATCGCCGCGTTCCTCTTCTTCAGCATCAAAGTCGCACACGGTCCGGCGCACGCCGCGACCATTGACGCCGGCTACTATGTCGAGAACCACGCGACGCTCGATCCTGCGACGCCGCTTTCCGAAGACGATCCGATACCGCAAACGTTGGCCAACGATGATAAGACGCGCTAGCCTCGCAGTGCTGGCACTCTTCGCCTGCTGCTTAATTCCGGCGGGCGCCGGCTCTCAGAGTGCCGACGATATGCCGCTGCTTTCTGAAGTTCTCGCGGCGCCGGCTACGGTTTCGTACAGCGGCGTCGTGGAAATCGTGCGAACGGCAAGCCGCGCTACCACGACGTCGGTTTACCGCATCGAACATCGCGCACCCGATCTTACGCGACGGACGTACAGCTCGCCGCCGCAGTTCTCCGGCGACTCCGAGATCGTCAAGGGAAACCTCACGTTTTCGATCGACGCCAAGAGTCACCGCATCGTCACGACGCGAAGCGATCCCACCCTGACCGCCGGCTCCGCGCTGCGCGACCGCGAAGCCTTGATACGTGCAAACTACCGGGCAGCGTGGCGCGGCAACGGGACTTTCGGAGGCCGCCCGACGACCGACGCGCTTCTGATCAACAAACACACCAATCGGCCGGCGATGTTCGTGCGGATCGATCGCGAGACGAAGATCGTGCTGGACAAACAAGAGTTTGCCGCCGGCGGTGCGGTAATCAGCGAGACTCGACTCGAGCGCGTGCGTTACGCGCCCGTCTCGATGGCCGCGTTCGACTTTCCCAAGGGCTACGCCGTCGTGCAACCGCAGCAAGTGAACGGGTCTTCAAACGATCCGGATAGCGTCGTTCGCAACGCCGGCTTCGCCGCGCGAAAACCGGCGCTGCCCGATGGTTTCTCGCCGATCGACGCCGCTCTCGTCGAGCTGCACGGCACCCGCACCGTTCAGCTTCTGTACTCCGACGGCATTCGCTCGGTATCGCTCTTTGAAACCGCAACCGCGGTAACTCCCAACATGGCTCCCCTCCATCCCGACGCGCTCGACGTCGGCGGCCGCACGGCGCAATACGCCGAAGATGGGACCGTCGCGTTATTGACGTGGAACGACGGAACGCTCTACTACACGCTCGTCGGGCAGCTCGGCAAGGCCGAACTGCAGCACATCGCAACGACTATCGCGCCCTAAAGAGCGAGGCCCCCGTCACGCGACGGAGGCCTCGCAGTTCCGAAGCGCGTTATCGCTTATAGTTTGAGATTCGCCGTGATGTAGAACTGGAGCGGCGTTTTATACGAGCCGTTTAACGCGGAGATGATCGCTGGCCCCAGCTCCGGCTCATAGGGGTACTTCCGAAACGGCTGGATTTGCGATCCGGAATAGCCCGGCGGATTGACGATCGCGCCCGGCGTCCCGTACGGTGCGACGGGGTAGACCGTACCCTGCACGTTCGAGTAAGAGCAGATGTTGCCGTCGTTGAAGCTCCACGGCGTGTGCGTACCACCCCAACAGTAGTTCACGATATTGGTGAGCTGTCCAACGAGCTGGATCCGCGGGCTAACGTCGTAGGAGAGCTGCAAGTTGGCGATCAACTCGTTGGGTTCCGTGAAGCCGCCGATCGGATCGAACACCCCCGTGAATGGATTCGGAATGTCGACGACGCCCAGGCACTTTGATGCATTGTAACGATCGCCGACGAGTGGCGCACCGCAACCGCTGGCCGGGTCGATGCCCGCCTCGGTAATCGGGATGCCATACTTGCCCCCGCCTTGGAACTGCATCGACGGCGTTATTGCGAAGCGCTGATGCTTGTAGTTCACCAACAGGGTTCCAACGTAGGGCGAGCCAAAGCCCTGCGCGGCGAGTCCGAGCGAGCCCGGGAACGTGTCGTACGTCGGGAAGTTCTGTCCCGTGTTGATGAGCGCTTGCGGCGCTGCGTTCCAATAGGGATTCGCGATCTCACCCGCTTTGCAGCCGCCGCCGGGCAGTGGAGCCTCCGGTAAGCCGTTCTTGTTGTAGCATGCGTTCGCCGGGCCGTTTGCCGTCGTGCTGCCTCCGCACATGGTGTTCGGGCCCCCCGGATGCATCGCGCAGTATTTCGTGTAAGCATTGTACTGAGCGATGGAGTTGTTGATCGGCGCGAGCACCGTCGATCCCGACGCACCCGCCGCAATCGGTCCGTAGTGGACGTAGGAGTTGGTGTAGGCAAACGATAGCAGTCCGGAGATCCCGTCGCGCGAGAAGTCACCCTTTTGCAGCTGGAACTCGACGCCTTCGCTGCGTTGGCTGCCGACGTTTAGCCCGGAGACGAACCCGTTTTGCGGGATCAGGAAGAACTGCTGGATTTGATCTTGGGTCTGCCGCAAAAACGGCGTGAGCTTGAACGACCAGTCGGTATTCTTTACATGATGCTCCCACGAGAGGTCGTAGTTGATCGAGGTCGGCGGCAGAATCGGATATCCGGGGCTGTTACGGCCGAACTGCAGGAAATGCGACCCGATGTAGTCCGCCAGATCCTCCTGGCGCGTGTTGTACTGCTCGAAGGCCGTGTTCGGCGCTTCCGTATAGCGGCCGTAGGAGAAACGGAAGACGTCGTTGGGATTCGACGTGTACGTTCCCGCAACGCGAGGTTGATAGATATTGTAGGTAAAGTTTGCTGGAGTGTTCTGTACGTTGGCCGTATGGGTTCCCGACGGGCACGCTGCTCCCGGGCTCGGATTCGCTTCCGGCGCCCCAGTCGAGTTGATCACGCAATTGTCGAGATTATACGCATTGAACCAGAACTGTCGTGCGGCAACCGAGCCGCCAAGAGGCGGAGCGGCCGTGTTCTGACCGACGAAACCGAAGCTATCGAGCCGGATGCCGACGTTCAACAGCCACTTGTCCGTCGGGCGGTACTGGTCGGTGATGGAGGCGCCATAGAAGTTCGGGACGGTGCCACTGTAGGTTCCGTTGAGCCCGTTCTCCGAGATCATGTACGTGCAGGCGCTGCCGTCTTGCGGCTTGCCCGGAATCGCGCACGTTTCTGCGTATTTCATTCCGCTTGTGGTCGTTCCGCTAAAAGGCGCCACGTTGTAGCCCGGACTCAGAGCGACCGTGGTTCCGTTGCAGTTGGCTACGGCGCTTTTCCCGTTGAAAGGCGGCGCTGCGAAGCAGTACCCGCTGTAGGGGTCCGCTGCGTTTACGATGTTGGCATAATTGCCTTCACCGCCGAGGTTATAGAAGCCGTTGTTGTCACGCACGATTCGCGCCGTGGTGAACGAACCCGCAACCGTGAGCAGATTCTGCGCGTTGAGCTGATCTTGGAACTCGAGGCTGAGGCCCCGCGAGTGCGTGTTCAACTCGTAGTCGGGTGCGAGCGGACAGAAGAAGTAGCAAAAGCCCGTATTGTAGGGGCCATTGAGGAACCAGTCGCTGTAGAAAGTAAAGCCGTAGAGACGAAGGAACGCGGTCGATCCGAAGTTCTTCGTATACTGGATCTTCGTGATGGCGGTGTCGTTATACGAATTATCTGGCGACCCGGCGGGTATTACGGAAGGATTCGTCGGCGAGCCGACGTTGGTCCCGTTCGGAAAGCCGTAGGGCTTCACGCATCCCCCGAGGCTGTTGAGCCCCGCAGAGCTGAACGTTTTGCCGACGGACGATCCGCATCCCCAGGTGTAGGTGTTCGTGAACGTCACCGGCACAGACGTGCCATACGGAACGTTCTGTGGTCCGGCTAACGTGGAGATCGTCTCGCCGTTGACGGCGTACATGCAATTGGCTCCCGAGAGGGCGGCCTGTCCGGTGCAAAACGACGACGCGAAGTCGTTGGCACCGTAGTAGAACTGATTTTTCAGCGACTCATCGTCGTAAAGCAGCTGAATGTCGTCGCGACCCGCGTCATTGCGATGCGGAATGCCGATGTGGAGGTTAACGACCGTGTCGCGCCCGTAGATCGACGCCGTCCCGAGAGACGCGTCGTTGTTCGGCCAGTTAACCGGTCCGAGCGGGAAATACGTATTCCCCAGGCCACCGTAAAATAGCGACCACCCGGGCGCAAAGTTTTGGCTGTACGGGTTGGGAGTCTTGGAACGGAGAGGATTGCCGACGATGCCGTTCACAGGACCGAGCCAATTGTCGTACTCCGAGCCGTTATTACCGTTGATGTAGTTGTACGATTGGTTGAGGCCGGCGATACCGACGTAGTACGAAAAGAGCCGATCGGGCGTCGATCCGCCGATTTCGATTGCCGCTCGATGATAGAACGATGGCGTTCCGATTCCGAGATTCGCCGTGCCGTAGCCGGGAAAGGTTCCGGTCTTAATGACCTGGTTGACGAAGCCCGAGAGGCCTTGGCCCTCGGAGTTCGCCGGATTGGCGCCGGTATACACCTGGACTTCCGCGTTGCCCAGCGACGAGGCCGAGCTCGACGCATAGTTGTCGAACGAACGGTTGACGGGTACGCCGTCGAACTCGTAGCCGACCTGGTCGTAGTCGCCGCCGCGAATATTGATCGTAGCGTAGTAGCCGGTCTGGTTTGGAATGACGTATGCGCCTGGAACGGTTGAAATCGCGGAATAGGCCTGATTGATGAGTCCGCCGCCGCCCAGCGCGGCGGTGGAGGCCTGCGTCGCAGCGTTGATTGAATAAACGTCAGCCGTCGTGCCGGACCTAACCAAAGCGCTGCCCGCGGTCGAGGTAACGCGTGCGATGGTCCGCAGCGTCTTGAGCACGCGCACCGGCACGGATTGAACGGTGTCGGCGAAAACGACCTGCCCGGGGACGCTCACCGATTGATAACCGCTCTTTGAGACGGTTATCGTGTAGGTGTCCGGTGCGAGCGTCAGAAACCCGAAATGCCCCGCGGCATCCGTCGTCGTCGTGGCGGACTGCGAGGGGCTCGTTACGGTAACTTGCGCCCCTCCAACGGGAGCAGACGTGTCGGCATCAGTGATGCGTCCCGAGAGACCGCCCGTCACGCCGGCCAGTGCCCATGTTTCCTGGCAAACGAATGCAACGAGCAGCGTCAACGCAGTAACGAGATGCCGGAGTGATCTCCGTATCATAGCGTACCTCCTGAAGTTTTCAAAAGAGCGCACGGTTTCGGGCCTTCACCCGTCGTTAAAGCGGGCTAGTTCGCACTCACTTTTATGCTTCCTTGAGAAATTCCTGAGAACGCGTCAAAAGCGTCCTCGAGCGCCCAGAAAGGCGTGCAACGCTTGGCTCACATCCGAAGGAATCGCGCGGTGGTCGGCCGTTCCAAACGCTGACTGCGCGCCGTCGCTCACCGCCGCGATCGCCGCGATCGAGCGAGTCAGCGCCGCGATCCCGTAGCCGCCCTCCAGCACGTACGCGACCGATCCGCCGCAGTGCTCGGCGGCAACCCCGCGAATCGCCGCCGCCAGCGGCGCAGCCACGTCGACGTCGACGCCGAGATCCCCCACGCTGTCGCCGGCGACGTAGTCGAATCCCGCGCTGACAATCAGCAAATCCGGGCGCACGATCCGTGCGACCGCAGGCAACAGATACTGCCACAGGGCAACGAACGCTTCGCTCGAGACTCCGGTGGCGGGCAAGGGAGCGTTGACGATCAAATCCCCCGACCGGCGATAGCTTCGGGCGCCGGTTCCGGGATAGGCCGGATAGGCGTGAGTCGAAACGTACGAGAGCCCATCGCCCGCCACCGCTTCGGTGCCGTTTCCGTGATGGTAGTCGAAGTCTACGACCAGAACGCGGCCGCCGACGCCGGCCTGATAGGCGCGCGCCGCAATCGCAACGTTGTTGAAGAGACAGAAACCCATGCCGCGATCGGGTTCGGCGTGGTGGCCGGGAGGCCGCACCAACGCGAAGACCGCCTCTTTGCCTGCAATGCTGGCGAGTGCGGCCTCGATTGCGCCGCCGGCCGCTCGGCGAGCCACGTGGAACGAACTGGCGTCCACCAGCGTATCGCCGGTCGAAAGATATCGTGCCTCGAGAGCGCCTTCCGTCTCGCGCTGTGCCAGCTCGAGATAGTTCGGCGCGTGCACGCGCAGGATCTCGTCGTCGCTTGCATCGCGAGCGGCGAGGCGGTCGACGAGCACGCCGTCGGCTGCCAGGCGCCGCGCGACGGCTTCAACGCGGTCGGGCCGCTCGGGATGGACGACGTTGCGCAGATGATCCCCGTAAAGGGGATCGACGACGAACTTCAGCCGGACTTCTTGGTGGTCGGGGCTTTACACGGATCCGCCGCGGCCTTTTGCACCGTTGCGTAATCCTTCGTACCTTTCTTCATCATCGGCAGCAACCGTTTATAGGCGGCGACCGCTTTCGAGCATTGGTTCGAACTCGCATACGCCTTTGCGGCCATGTAGAGCAACGGCGGATTCGCATCGAGAAAGTTGTGCGCGCCGCTATTGAGGGCGTCGAAGATCTGCGCCGCTTCCTTATAGTTCCGTAGCTCGAAGTCTGCGCCGGCCACGCAGCTCAACGTCGCCGGGGAGCGCTGAATCTCAAAGCTCTTGCCGCAGGCGTCGCGCGCCCCGGAGTAATCGCGGACGCGCGAATACGCCTGGCCCAGCATCGCAAAACCCTGCGCGTCGGGCGAGATTTGCGTGTAACGGCGCAGGTACGAAATGCTGTCGTTGAGCCGGCCGTTTTGCATTGCGACCTCGCCCATCCCCAGCAACGCACCCGACTGGTTCGGATCGATTGCGAGTGCCGCTTGCCATTGCGCGATCGCCTTGTCGAACTGGCGGACCGACGCATAGTAGTCGCCGAAGGCGGCGAAACCGGCGGCCACCTTCGGGAAGCTCTGCGTGATCTGCGCGAAGATCGCGACGCCTTGCGCGTCCTTCTTTTCTTGCACGAAATATGCCGCCTTACGAATCATAATGGCGACTTTTTGATCGTCGGTCGCAGCCGCGACGACCGCGTCGTCGTAGGCCTCGCTGGTACGCGCGTCGTCGTGCTGGCGCCCATAAAGGTCCGCTTTAAAGACGAGGGCTTGAATGTTGCGGGGATCGATGGCCAACGCGCGTGCGATCGTCTGCAGTGCCAGCGGAATGTTATCTTGCTGCGCGTAGCTCGTCGCGATTTGGAAGAGCGGCGCTGGGTCCTTTGGGTTCAGCGCGAGCGCCGCCTCGAACTGTGCGCGAGCATCGTCGTAATGCTGTTCAGCAGCGTAGACGCTTCCGAGCGTCATGAGCGCCCCGGGATCGGTCTTGTTGAAGGTCACGGCTCGCCGGGCAATGCGCTCGGCATCGTTTGGCCGCCCCGCCCGGATGTACAGGTCTGCGAGCGACGCGAGCACGCTCAAATTCGTCGGATCGAGATTGGAGGCTTCCTCGAGGTCGGCCAGAGCTCCGCCACCATTGCCGAGCTGCTCTTGCGCGAGGGCGTCGTAGTAGAATACCTGCGCGGTTTTATCCCCCAACTGCAGCAGATGCTGGGTATACTGAACCGCAACGTCGGGGCGGTTCACCTGAAGGTACTCGGCCGCGAGCTGCGCCATCGTGAGCTGATCGGTTGGGTTCGCTTTGAGCTTCGCAGTCAAGCGCGGAATCGCGATGGAGGGCGGTTCGGGGCTTGCCGTCGGCAACGCGGAGGGCGATGGAGACGGGCTCGGCGTTCCGGATTTCCCTCCTCCGAACAGGCCGGCTTGCGCGGAAGGCGTCGTCGTAGCGATGCCGAGCCCGAAAGCCAGCGCAATCAGTGCGATCAGTGAGATTCGTTTCAAGAAAGATTTCCTTTAGCGGTTTTCGACAAGTTTCGTCAGTTCGGGAACGATGCGGAAAGCGTCGCCTACTACCAGCAGGTCGGAGAATTCGCCAATCGGCGACGCCGCGTCCTTATTGATCGCGACGATCGTTCCGGAGGCGCGCATGCCGACTTTGTGCTGAATTGCGCCAGAAATGCCC
>Ga0265760_10000085_pt1 | contig 23936 bp, 29 predicted proteins | sample NZIome_2_FD_200831 | JGI IMG/M metagenome (GOLD analysis project Ga0265760, IMG submission 200831) | Metatranscriptome of rhizosphere microbial communities from Maridalen valley, Oslo, Norway - NZI1 (Metagenome Metatranscriptome) | ecosystem: Host-associated > Plants > Roots > Rhizosphere >...
CGCCGCTCACCGTTTTGGCGGAGCTGCAGCGGCAGGGCTTGGTGCATCACATCGGGCTGAGCAACGTCACCGCCGCGCAGATCGCGGAAGGACGCCGGATCTGCGAGATCGTCTGCGTGCAGAACTATTACAATCTGGCGCACCGCGCCGACGATGCCCTTATCGAGAGCCTCGCGGGGCAGGGAATCGCCTTCGTCCCGTTCTTCCCGCTCGGGGGATTCACGCCGCTGCAGTCATCCACGCTTTCGGACGTCGCCAAACGGCTGGATGCGACGCCGATGCAAGTCGCGCTCGCCTGGCTACTGCAGCGCTCGCAAAACATTCTGCTTATCCCCGGGACATCGAGCGTTATACACCTGCGCGAAAATCTGGCTGCTTCGCGGCTTGCTCTTGCGCGGCAAACCGTGGACCAGTTGAACGGCATTGCCACGTGAGCTCAGAGAATCAGGCTATGCTTGCAGCACTACGTGGCGACAGGAAGATATTGTCATGACCAAACTAGTCCATCGCGTTGCGCTTGTTCGTTTCATACCTCTTTTGTTTGTAACACTGCCTGTCGCGGCCGCGATTCAACCCAATGAGACCAGCTTGCGTGCCGCCGATGCCGAGGAATTACGAATTGTTCTCACCGGTGATGCCGACGCCATCAGAGCTTTGACGCACCCGAATTACATCGTCAATAGTCGGGTGAATCAGGTCGTTCGAAAGGATCAGCTCATCAAACTGCTGGCGGAAGGTAAAATAGCCAGCGAGGCAATCGAACGTACTATCGAGGCCACCGCGATCACAGGCAACGTGGGAATTGTGATGGGACGCGAAACCATAAAACCAAAGCCAAATAGTGAACTGGGTCTAGCGCATGGCCTGAAAACTCTCGAAAGACGTTTCACGAACGTCTTTGTTTTCGAACAGGGCAATTGGCGCTTATTGGCAAGGCAATCGACGGTCATCCAACCAAACCCGCAATAATCCCGCTGCGCCGTCAATTCACCGTCGGACTCTACGGATTCCATCCGGATGACCAGGCTTCAGGTATAGACCGTTCATCTGCTTTGACGCATACGTGCCGTTCATCAACAGCGTGGGATCCACATTTTCCGGCGATAAGTGCAAGCCTCGCAGGCCGAAGTTGGGTTCAGAAAGCTGCGAGACGTAGTCTGTCGCGCACGCCGAGAGCCCCAGACAGATAATTAGGGACGAAATTAGCTTCAAGCTGCTTCTCCAGTGCGGGTTATGCCTTGTTGGGTAATTTGAATAGCACGATCGTGAAATCGAAGCAACAGACGTCCCAGAGCAAAGCGCCCCCCTGGAGCCACAGGCGCGGCAAGTGGGCGTATAATTCGAAGCACGGCTTCAGACGCCGGCACAGTAGCCGTCGACGGTTTTGCCCCCTTCAAGAAATGAGGATCTGTATGTCGCTTCGAATCAATGACACGGCGCCGAACTTCAAGGCGCAAACCACGCAAGGCCCCATCGACTTTCATCAGTGGATCGGCGACAAATGGGCAATTTTGTTTTCGCATCCTAAGGATTTCACGCCCGTGTGTACCACCGAGTTGGGCTACATGGCCAAGATCGAACCGGAATTCACGAAGCGCAACGCCAAGCTCATTGGACTGTCCATCGATCCGGTAGAAAGCCATAAGGGCTGGGTCAAGGACATCGAAGAGACGCAAGGCGCCACCGTCAAGTATCCGATGATTGCGGATACCGATCTGGCCGTCGCCAAGCTCTACAACATGCTGCCGGCGGAGGAGTCCGGGGGCGCGGCGGGCCGCACAGCTGCCACCAACGCCACTGTGCGTTCCGTGTTCATCATCGGCCCCGACAAGAAGATCAAATTAATGTTGACCTATCCGATGACGACGGGTCGCAATTTCGATGAGATCCTGCGCGCGCTCGATTCGATTCAATTGACCGCGAAACACAAAGTTGCGACACCGGCAAATTGGAAACAGGGCGAGGATGTGATCATCTCCGGATCTGTGACTGATGAGGATGCCAAGAAAATCTATCCGGCCGGCTGGAAGGCGCCGAAGCCGTACTTGCGCATCGTCAAGCAGCCGCACTGAGACCTCGCCGGGGTCCAATACCGTGCGAATGGCAGGTGCTGCCTAGCGGGCCTGTCGCTGAATCTTGGGTGCGGCACGAGTTGGTCTTCCGCGCAGGATCGATTGCAACACGGCGGCGTGATTGAACTTCGGATCATGAGCGCCGTAGAGCAATGTGACTCGTTCGCGCCGCGCGAGCCTGCGAAGTTCGCCCACGGCAGGATTGCGCGTCAATTCCTTCTTATAGCGGCGGCCGAATTCGCGAAATCGTTCTGGCTTGTGGCCGAACCAAACTCGCAGTTTTGGACTGGGTGCGATCTCCTTCATCCAAAGCGCGAGTCGCGCGCGCTCCTTACTGACGCCCCTCGGCCAAAGCCGATCCACCAGGATCCGAGTCCCGTCCGCCGGCGTGGCGGGCTCGTAAATTCGCTTAATTGTGACTGCCACGTAAACCCACTCCAGGTCCCGGACAACAATGCGATTAGGTTACGGCCAGCCTGCTTACTCGGCTAGATTGACCCCCGAACCCCCCATCTCCTTGGGCATGTCCTTGAACTTCGGTTTGCCATCGCGAATCGGCAACACCGTTTCCTGGTAGTTCACATGCACTCCCGGCTCAAATTTCATCTTGGGCAGCATCGCTGCATAGATATCGACGAGTCCCATCGTGGGGTGGTCGGTAAACAAATGACCGCCGCATTTCTGGCACCACTTGCGGAAGCTGATAGGGGTCTTGTTATAGGTGCCAATGCTGGCCGCTCCGTGGGTCACCTTCAATGATTGCGGGTTCCATAGCGTAAAGGCATTGACAGGACCTGCCGACCAATGACGGCACGACTCGCAGTGGCAATAACCCATTCCAGCAGGCTCGCCGGATACCTCGAACTGCACCTCACCGCAAAAACAGCTGCCCTTGTGGATCTTGTCGCTCGCCATGTTGTATCCCCCTGTAATATCAAACGACTGTCGATAGTCGGCATTCTACCTCATCAAGCAATTGCACAAGCTGGGCCTGCTATCATCGCAAACAGAAGAATGCATCGAGGGCTCAAATGTCTGAACCCCAAGCCAACCGGCATGCGCTGGCTTTCATTTTTATCACGATGCTGGTCGATACCATTGGTCTCGGCATCATCATTCCGGTTACCCCCAAGCTCATCGCGGAGCTGACAGGTCAGGGAATTAGCGAGGCTGCGCGTTGGGGCGGTTGGCTGTTTTTCGTCTTCGCACTCATGCAGTTCTTTTGTGCACCCGCGATCGGGAATCTCAGCGATCGTTTCGGACGGCGCCCGGTGTTGATCGCCTCATTGGCAATGCTTGGCGTCGACTATCTCATCACGGCGCTCGCACCCACGATCTTCTGGCTGTTTATCGCCCGATTTTTGTCGGGTATTGCGGGGGCCGCTTACCCAACCGCGAACGCCTATATTGCTGATGTCAGTCCCCCTGAAAAGCGCGCGGCAAATTTTGGTTTGGTGGGCGCGGCATTTGGAATCGGCTTTGTTATAGGCCCCGCGGTCGGCGGTGTACTCGGTCAATATGGGGCGCGGTTGCCGTTCTATGTTTCCGCGGGCATCGCGTTTTGCAATGCGCTCTACGGATTTTTCGTCTTGAGGGAATCGCTCCCCTTGGAAAGCCGCCGGAAATTCGAAGTATGGCGCGCCAATCCGGTGGGTGCGCTGCTGGTATTGCGACGGTTTCCGGCAATGCTGGGTTTATTTGGCGTGGTTGTACTCATGCGCTTGGCCCACGATGCGAATCCAGTCATTTGGACTTATTACACGATACTCAAATTCAACTGGTCCCCCGCGCAGGTGGGCTACTCGCTGATGGTGGTCGGTGCAATGTTGGCGTTGGTATTCAGCTTTATGACCCGCATTATCGTTCCGCGCATCGGCGAGGCGCGATCTGTTTATCTGGGACTGGCCTGTGGGACTGTGGGATTCATGGGCTATGCGTTTGCGGCGCACGGTTGGGAACTTTACGCCTGGATGGCCGTCTGGGTTCTGATGGGTTTGAGCGGACCGTCGCTGAACGCCATCATGTCAAGGCAAGTGGGGCCTTCTGAACAGGGCGAGTTGCAAGGCGCCCTTGCGAGCCTCGGTAGCCTCACCTCTGTGGCGGCCCCGCCGCTTCTTTCGAATTTATTCGGCTACTTTACCAGCGCCGCGGCGCCGATTTATTTTCCCGGATCGGCGTTTTTTGCCGCCAGCGTATTCCTCGCGGTGTCGGCAATGGTGTTTGCATGGACCCGAAATCGACCTCGGGATCACGGCAGCATGAACCCGATATAGCCGTCAGGTCTTATGGTCGGCTCCAAAGCGCGCCATGCGGCTCACCAATTCCGGTGGAATCTCCGTCGCGCGTCCGGTTTCGGCCGAGATGAAGACCAATACTTGTTTTACGCTCATGCGCAATTCGCCGTGATGGGACGCTTCGATACGAACTTCGCAGGAGGTCCGGCCCATTTTCACAGTCCACAAATTGAACGTAAGCCGGTCCCCAAAGCGCGTCGGCTTGGGAAAATCGACGGTAAAATGCACCGATGGAGTCAGAATCTGTTTGTGATGAAATAATCCGGGCGCACTCGCGGCGAGCCCGTCTTCGAACCAATCTTCGACGAAATCGCTGATCATTTCGAAATAGCGCGGATAAAAGACCCAGCCGGCGGCGTCGCAATGTCCGAAACGCACGAGAATTTCACGCTGAAATGCCGCCATGGACTCATCCCTCCAGTCGCCCAGCCAGAACCCGCAGTATAGATTATGGCCGGTCCGGCGACGCGGGGGATGCGTGCGGCAACACGCATGCTGATTTGCCGGGTAAGATGCGCAAGCCCGAATTCGGCCGCTGCGCGGTTGTAAGCAATATCAAGGTGACCTGTGCAAGGATTTCAATTCGATGGCTCTGCTGCTGCGATCACGGGAGCCGCCAGCGGCATTGGCCGTGCCCTGGCGTTTGAATTGGCTGCTCGCGGCTGCGATCTGGCGCTCGCCGATCTTGATTCAGCCGGTCTTGAGTCAGTCGCGAAGGAAATTGCCACGGCGCATCCGCGCCGGGTCACGCTCCGCACGATCGATGTCGCTGACCCCGAGCAGATTCAAGGCTTCGCAGCCGCTGCGATCGCGGATTTTCCGTCGCTCAACCTGCTCTTCAACAACGCCGGTGTCGCGTTGCTCGGCCAGTTCGAAGAATTCGATCAAACGCAGATGGCGTGGCTGATGGACATTAATTTTTGGGGTGTAGTACGCGGCACGCGCGCCTTTCTTGAGCATCTTCGAAGCCGCCCGCAAGCGCACATAATCAACATTTCGAGCGTCTTTGGGATCATCGCGCCCGCCGGCCAGTCTGCCTACGCGGCATCGAAGTTCGCGGTGCGCGGATTCTCCGAGGCGTTGCGGCATGAGCTAGCTGTGAACAAGAGCACCGTGAGGCTCTCGGTCGTACACCCCGGCGGCGTGAAGACCAATATCGCACGCAAGGCGAGGACGGGGAACCAATTGCGAGAAAGCGTCAGCATGAACGAAGTCGGGGAGCGCTTCGAGCGCATGGCGCGCACTACGCCAACCGCGGCTGCGCGACGGATAATTCGAGGCATTGAGCGCAATGAGCCGCGCATCCTCATCGGCGGCGACGCGAGAATCTTGGACATTATTCAACGCCTCAAGCCCGCGACCTATTGGCCGCTATTGTCGCGCATTTTTGACCGGATGACGGTGTAGAGCGACCGTCTCTTAATTGAGCCGCAATTCCGTCAGCAGTTCTTTAGCGCCGTAGACCTTCTCGAGCGCTTCGCGAATGATCGCCGGATGCACGGCGATGGCGCGATTATTTTCGGGATTGAACCAATAGCGGCCGGCGATCGAATTAATGTTGCCGTCGAACATCAGGCCGACAATTTTGCCGTCCACATCGATCAGGGGGCTCCCGGAGTTTCCGCCGACAATATCGTTGCTGGTGGAGATGCAAAATGGCGTGCTCATGTCCAACTGCGCTTTCACGCGCGTCCAGCTTTCGGGTATCTTGAACGGCGTGGCGCCTGTGGCGCGTTCGAATGCGCGCGCAAGGTAGGTAAACGGCGGTACGCTTGCGCCATTTTCCACCCACCCTTGCACCGTGCCGTAGTTCAGGCGTGGGGTAAACGTGGCGTCCGGATACATATTGTTGCCATAGGCTTTGAAGCGCGCGGCCGCAATCTTTTCTGCCGCCCTGGCGATGGGCGCTTCCACTTCATCTTCGTATTGCTGGCGTATGGCGCGGGCCTCGACATCGATGGAGCGCGCTAACACGATCATGGGGTCGTGAGAGGCGTCAACCGCGGTTTTGCCGCCTTGCCAGAGGCGTTTGCGAAAACTGGCGTCATTCATTTCGGTTTCCGCAATGAGCCGCGTCGCCAAAGCGTCGGGGGACTCCCTGGCCATCAATCTCCGTACCACAGGCTGATCCGGCCCGAGCCATTCGCGCATGCGTTCAAGCGAGAACGACAGAGTCATTTGTTCAAACTCAGGATAAACCGGAACTTGCGTATAAAGATCGTGCTGTATGTGCGGCAGTTCGGTCTCGGAAAATTCTCGCAGCCGATCCTGGTTGGGCTTGAGCCGCTCATCGGCGGCTCGGAGCAACATGCGTGCGTTGCGGAACAGCGGGCTGCTAAAGCCCGCGGCATTTTCAATAAAAACGTAGGGCAGGTAGAGCACCCGCTCGCGGCTCGCTGCGGTCGCGATTTCCTGCCAGGGGTCCGGTCCGCTGATGGCGGCGACGGCGCGCAATGCTTGTTCCGCCTTGGACTTTTCCTGCAAAAATGCATCGTCGTTGAGCGCGTCGAGCTCTTTGCGGCGCACCTTGATGCCATTCTGCAGGCTATTAAGCGGTGCCAAGGTTATGCGTTCGTCTCCGGCACTATTCTTGCCGAATTGAATATAGCGCCCTCGCAACTCTGATGCCCGCAGCAACGTGAAGGGCAACGAGACATCGCGGTCGAATTCCAGTTGCGAGCGCGTCTGCAATCGTGCCGTCGTGCCGGGATCGCCCGAGACAAATACCAACTGATTGGCATTGGGGCCGGCGAAGTCGATCTGCAGAAAATTGGGCGTCCGCGCCGGTTTGTCGTCCTCGTAGGCTCGAAGAATGGAGAAATCCAATGACCAGCGCGGAAATTGGAAGTTATCCGGATCCCCGCCAAAGGCTGCCATGTCGGCTTCCGGCGCAAAGACCAAGCGCAGATCCGAATAGCGTTTGTACTTGTAGAGAAAATACTGGCCGCCTTGGTAGAGGCGAACGGATTGGCATTCGAGCTTGCCGGATTTTGCTCTGGCGCTTGCCTGCTCGCAGGCCTGTTCAAGCGAGTTCAATAGCTTCTTGCGGGCCGTATTGGCCGCGGCGTCGCTCAGCCCGGAATCGACCTTCAACACCGCGTCGGTAATGTTTTCCGTGCCGACCAGCAGGTCCGCGTGCTGCGCCGGGCAGCGCGGTTCCTCTTTGCGCGACGGCGCGCGAAAGCCCAGTTCCAGCAGGCTTTTCTCCTTCGAGGACAACTCGGCGAGACACGATTCGATGCAATGGTGGTTGGTGAGGATAAGCCCTTCCGGCGAAACAAACGAGGCGGTGCAATTGGTCAATCGAAGCGTCGATAGCCTGACGTGATCCAGCCACGCAGGTGTGATAACGGCACCGAAGCTCTGTCGTACCGCGGCTGATGGAAAATTATCGAAGGTCCACATGCCCTCATTGGCCATTGCGGGCACGGATGCCGCGCATGCTGCAAACAACAGAAGTCCGCGCATGGAATCCTCGTGTTATCGTTGTCCGCCAACGTCAACCCGATATTCTACTGAATTGGAACCTCAAATCGACGCCTCGCCACAGCCAGCGCCGCAGCGCGGCGCCTTTGCCTCCTTCGCAAATCGAGATTTTCGGATCTACCTTTTGGCCAGCAGCGCGGCGATGATGGCCGACAACATCGAGCATGTGATTTCATACTGGGTGATTTTCCAAAAATTTCACTCCCCCGCGCTCGGAGCCTTCGCGGTCGTCTCGCATTGGGCTCCCTATCTCTTTTTTGCCGCCTACACGGGCGCCCTGGCTGATCGCTTCGATATCCGCCGCCTGATTCAGATTGGAATGCTGCTGTTTATGGGGGTATCCGTCGGGTGGGGCGTGATGTTCGCGACCGACTCGACGCAGCAATGGAAGGCGGGGGCGCTGTTGCTCGTTCACGGCATGGCCGGCGTCATCTGGATGCCCGCATCGCAAGTGCTGATTCACCGCATGGTCGGGGCCGCGCAGGTGCCAAGCGCGGTGCGGCTCAACGCGACCGGGCGTTATCTGGCTTTTTTGGTAGGCCCCGCGGTCGGAGGCTTGCTGCTGTTGGCGTTTGGGCCGGTGCAGGGAATATTCTTAAACGCGCTCATCTATGTCCCAATGTTCGTTTGGCTGATCAAGGCACCCTACGGCCCCGATCGTGTGGCCGCGCCGCGATCGCCGGGAATTCGTGGATTCAGGGACATTTGGCTGACCATCAAAGTGGTGCGGCGCAACCCAGTTCTGTTGTCGATGACCGTGCTGGTCGGTGCATCCGCTTTTTTTATCGGCAATGCCTACCAGGCGCAAATGCCGGGATTCGCCCTTGACTTGGGGCACGCACGTGCGTCGGATGTCTCGTACATGATCCTACTGGCGGCGGATGCCGCAGGCGGCCTCATCGGCGGGCTGATTTTGGAAAGCCGCGGTCTGCTACCGCCGAAGGTTAAGACCGCCTATATCCTCGCGATGCTCTGGTGCTGCGCGCTGGCCGGATTTGCGCAATCGCATACCTTTGCTGTGGCCATTGCCCTATTGTTCGCCGCGGGATTCGTGGAACTCGGATTTAATTCAATGGCGCAATCCTTGGTACAGCTGCACGCGCCTGCCGAGATTCGCGGACGAGTTATCGGTGTATTCGCCATGTCCGCAAACGGAATGCGGACCTTCAGCGGCGTGTGTGTCGGTCTTCTCGGCGCCAGCATCGGCATCCACAATTCCCTGAGTTATAGTGCCGCGGCGCTCCTATTGCTATACATCGCGATCTTCGTTACTCGCTTCGTCACTCGAACACGGCCCGCGATGGCGCCCCCATGAAGCCCACCAGCGACAGCGAATTCATGCAGCGCGCTCTGTTGCTTGCGCAGAGAGCTGCGGAAGAGGGCGAAGTTCCGGTCGGCGCGTTGTTGGTGATGGACAATGAAATCATAGGCGAGGGTTGGAATCGGCCCATCGCCAATAATGACCCGACGGCTCACGCGGAGATCATTGCCTTGCGCGCCGGTGCAGCGGCATTTGGGAACTATCGACTCAACGCAGCCACTCTGTATGCGACCTTGGAGCCCTGTGTCATGTGCATGGGAGCGCTGCTCAATGCGCGCATAGCGCGGCTCGTATTCGGCGCGTGGGACGCAAAGGCAGGAGCCTGCGGCAGCATCATCGATTTGCCGCGCGAGCCGCGGCTTGCGCATGGCTTGGATGTATTCGGTGGGGTATGCAGCGAAGAAGCTGCGGGTCTGCTGCGGCAATTTTTCGAAAGGCGCCGCTAGTTCAAAATAGGTGCGCGGGGACCATCACCCCAGGCCCACTCGAGCAAATCTCGATAGCCCCGAACGTTGTCGACGTAGCGCACGGGTTCCCATCCTCGTGCGTAACCGTTTTCAGTCTGCGTGTACCAGCGTTCCTGTTCGAGCAACGGCAGAAAGGACCGTACGTCCTGCCAGGAGTCCGGATCGCGGCCGGCCTTTTGCGCCAGCACCCGTGCATCCTCGACGTGTCCGTAACCAATGTTGTAGGCGGCGAGCGCGAACCAGGTGCGGTCCGGCTCGGGAACGTGGGCAGGGATCTTCTCGTACACCTGCCGGAAGTATCGGGCGCCGCCAAAAATGCTTTGCCGGGCATCCGACAGGTCCGTCACTTTCGTTTCGTTGGCGGTCTCCACAGTCAACTGCATCAGCCCGTGGGCTCCGGCTGATGAGCGCGCGCTGGGATTCCATTTGGACTCTTGATATCCGATTGCGGCCAACAGGCGCCAGTCCTGGCTGCTTTGTTCGGCGGCTTCGACGAACCATTGCTGATAGAGCGGCAAGCGGCTCTGCAAATGCTGCATAAAGCCAGGGCCTCCGGCAAATTCGGCATCCTCGGCGCGCCCGTAGTAGCGGTTCACGATTGTCGCGAGTTCGCCATCGAGTTTCAGGCGCGTGAAATATTCCAGCAAGTCACCGGCAAAAGCCGGATCGCGGTCGCTGCTCGCCCATGCAAGCGGCCGGTCTCCCGGGAAATCAAAGGCGATGCGCAAGTCGGGGTGCACGTCGTGCGCCAAAGCAAATTCGGTCGAATCCGCAATGGTGTAGTCGATGGTTCCATCGGCCACGCCGTCGAGCAACGCTTGCGTATTAGTGCTGGCATTTTCGACCCAGACCAGCTCCGGGTAGGCATTGCGCGCTTCCTCCAGTGTTTTTGCATGCGAACTGCCGGCTGCAATCTCAAGATCAGAATTACCAATTTCGAACAGAGAACCCGGTCGTGGCGCGCCGCGACGATAGATCAGGTGCTCGTGCACGTGCTGATAGGCAGGACCGAATTGCACGCCGGGAACCTCTTGCATGGGCACCTTTAATCCTGCCGCTGCCAAGTGCGCCTGCCCGGACGTCAACGCCGCATAAATTTCGGCATAAGTTCGCATTGGTGTGATCTTAAGCTTCACGCCGAGCTCATCGGCGAAGCGCCGGGCGAGATCGAATTCCGGCCCCTCCGGGGTGCCGTCCGGTCCCCGATAAAAGGCGAGCGGACCCGTGCGCGTCACCACGCGCAGCTCCCCCAGCGACTTGATCTGGTGAATCAAGCCGGGCACCGGCGTGTAGCTGCTCAGCAGCACCATCGCGGAAATTGCGATCGTGACCTTGGTCCAGCGCGGCCAGTTTGTTTGTATGGTTAATCTACGCACGGTTTAATAATCCATTGGAGTGCCGTGGTGCAGGGCAAGTTCCTGTTCGAGAGGCGAGCCCTTTTCCGATGCGCTAGAATAAACGATTATTTCCTTCCGTGAACCCTTGACAAAAGCATTTTTTCCATGGCTGATGAGTGCGTCAAAACTAATTCTTGTTTAAGTTATGCGGAAAAATTTTAAGTAAACGCAAAGAATTTTAAGTTAACTGGAGAGGTACCGAAGTGGTCACAACGGCGCCGACTCGAAATCGGATGGTCGGGTAATTCCGGCACGTGGGTTCGAATCCCACCCTCTCCGCCACTTAATTTTTGAAGCGTTTCTGAGACTTGAGTCACTCAGGTCTTTCCCTGCTGCCAAATTCCGGGGATTTCAGGGGACGAATCACGATCTGTGCGACGCGATTTGAACCTGCATTTGTAGCGGGAATTGCAGTTCTAGAATCCAAAAATGTGGGGCGCGCGGCGGCTCTTTTTCCATTGATTGTTTGATCGCATGAATATCCGCGTCTGTTGCGCCTTCGAGGCACGCTGCGTACATGCGCAGAATCACCTCGACGTGAGCGGCCACCTTGTTGGGCGTGCCCGGGATATTTGCCCCTTCGGTTAACTTTGCTTGACATGAATCGGCAGCGTATAGTTAGCCGCGTGGCTAAGCAACAGGAAAGAATTACGGCGGTGTTTTTTGCGCTCGCGGACCCCACCCGCAGACGCATCCTGGAACGTCTGTCAAAACACGGAAAGACTCGCGTGACAGCGCTGGCCAGACCGTTTCGGATGTCGCTGCCCTCAGTGTCTAAGCACCTTCGCGTGCTGGAGCGCGCTCGCCTCATTTCGCGCGAGAGATGCGGACGGCTGCATATCATTGAGGCAAATGCCAAGGGTATGCGAGAAGCGCAAACATGGATGGATCATTGTGGGGCAGGTTGGGCCTTTAGCCTCAACAAGCTCGATGCGCTTCTGCAAAGCGAACAGAGCGCGAAGAAATGATGAATGCCCAAATCAGCATTGTCGGGAATCGCCTTCAGGTCAGTCGAACCTTTCGATTCCCCCGAGACCGAGTATTCAGTTGGTGGAGCAGCGCAGAGAAGCTTCAACAGTGGTCGGGGTGCAAGGAAGCTGCCCGTTGCGAGATCAAGATGGATTTTCGAGTCGGCGGCTCATTCACCCAGAAGATGCAGATCGCGGGTGCCGGGGAGTTTACGATCAGCGGCCAGTACGACGAAATCTTGGAACCAGAAAGAATCGTTTACCACGCTAAATCTGGCCCTGTGACGACCGAGGTGACAGTCGACTTTATCGAGCGAGGCGGCGACACACAAGTCGTCATTACGCACGAGGGATGCCCCAACGAGGGCTTCTCGAAGATCGTTTCTCAAGGATTGGCAGAAACGCTCGAAGCGCTGGAATTGCTACTGAGTGATGGAAGCTGTCGGATCCATAGTTAGACGCAGGGGCGATTAACGAAGCGAGAGGAGGACCAGCATGGCCATACAACGACTTGCAATTGTCTCCGTACCGGTCTCGGACCAGGACCGCGCAAAAAGATTTTATATTGAAGTGCTTGGTTTCGCGGAAGGACGCGACAGTCCGTTTCGCGAAAACGCGCGTTGGATAGAAGTTAAGCCCACCACAGAGAGCGCATTAACAATCACATTGGTCACCTGGTTTCCGTCAATGCCGCCTGGTTCCTTACGGGGTCTTGTACTTCTTGCTGACGACCTTGATGCCACCTACGAGATGCTTCGAAACCGCGGCTTGTCGTCGGCAACTGAGATCCAGGTAGCACCCTGGGGCCGGTATGCAACTTTCAATGATCCTGACGGCAATGGTTGGGTGCTGCAGGAGGCGAAGGAAGGCTCGTAGTGGATCTGGGCTGCTGGCAGCACAGCACTTGGGTCCTCCCCGCAAATCGAGTGTGGGAACTGGCGGAGGAGGATTTGGCCCCCTGACACGTAAGTCCGGTGCTCGGGGAGAGGGTGCTTTTACAGGCGCCTTCTGCGGTCCGGAGCGAAACGGAGGACGAGCGGCTGTCCCCAGCCGCGAGCAATCCTACGCTCTTCGCGCCGTCATTCCGTAATGATGCGGTCCGCCCATTCCACGAGTGAGACAAAGATTGTTGGATTACCAAATTTTGCGCCCCATTGGGCGAGATCGGCGTCAGTCACTCCGCGGGCACGAGAGCACGCGCCACACGCAAAAATCTGGATCTTCCTCGCCACAACTTTTTGCAATGTTTCCTCAAGCGGCGGCCAACCTACGGGAACCACGGCCTTTGCCAACGACAAGCGCATCAAAGAAACGGCTTCTCCAAGCAGGAAGATCTGCACGGTATGGCCGGCCTCAGCGAGTGCATGACTGTGTAGAAACGGAAAAGCTGCTTTGGTGGGATCGTCCGACCCCCAGGCACTCTTCATCATGATCTTGAGCGGCGACTTCGTCTCGGCTGCTACAGACGAACCCGCCGCCATCATCAAAGGAAAGGCTGCCAATTGCGCTAACGCGTTACGACGACTCATGTGGTTCCCCTATTTAGTTGTCGATCGTTGGATGGGCTATGTCGCGGCCGCATAGCCGCCGTCGCCTTGCGAGCTTCAGCATATGCTGGAAACGGCCGCCAGCCAAAACTGCGCGGATATTCCCCACTTGAATCGCGACCTTCCCCTGAATCGCGACCTTCCCTGAATTTCCGAGAGCTGCTTGTATATACGTTGACACGTATATGCGCGGTGACGTATACTAAGTGCATGGAATCCATGTTCGAAATCATCGCCGAACCGAACCGCCGAGCGATCTTGAGCCTCCTGGTCTTGTCGCAACAGTCGGTCGGAGAGATCGAGCGCCAACTTCGTATGCCGCAGCCAACTGTGTCAAAGCACTTGCGGGTGCTGCGAGAGGCCGGTTTCGTAACATCCACGGTGGACGCGCAGCGGCGTCTCTACCGGCTGAAACCTGAGCCGCTGCAGGAGCTGGATGCCTGGCTGGCTCCGTTCCGCCGGTTCTGGTCCGTTCACGTGGATGCTCTCGAACGCCACCTCGATCGCATGGAACCTTCAGCACCGACGAAGACAAAAGCAACGAAAGGCAAGACAAGCAGAAGACGACGCGCCTGAAACCGCGGAACCAACAAAGGAGAAACGAAATGAAAATCAAAGTGACCAGCATATACGTGGACGACCAGGACAAGGCCCTGGGCTTCTATACAGAGGTACTAGGCTTTGCCAAGAAGACCGATTTTAGTCAGGGTCCTTATCGCTGGCTAACCGTCGCCTCGCCTGAGGAGCCGGGCGGCACTGAGCTGCAGTTGGCGCTCAACAACAATCCGGCCGCCAAGGCGTATCAGCAGGCCATTTTCCAGCAGCACCAGCCCGCCATCATGTTCTTCACCGACGACGTCAAGGGCGACTACGAGCGCATCAAGGCGCGCGGCGCCGAGTTCACGATGCCCCCCACAGACGTCACCGGCTCGACCATTGCGACGCTGAAGGACACCTGCGGCAACCTCATTCAGCTCAACCAGCTGGCACGTTATTCACGCTAGGGAGAAGACCGTGACCGATCGCGATCTGTACACGCCGGGTCCGGCCAGCGGGGCGCACGTAGAGAAGGATGAGGAGACCTGGACACTGGTGCTCGTCAGAGAACTGCGCCACTCGCCGGAAAAAGTTTGGCTAGCACTTACCGATCCCGTGCAGCTGCGCGAGTGGGCCCCGTTTGATGCCGATGGCAGTCTATGTGGGGTTGGAACCAGGGTGAAGCTCACCACCGTGGGCGCGCCCACGCCGCGAGTTACCGAAACGGAAGTGCGCCGAGCCGACCCTCCCAAGATGCTTGAGTACAACTGGGGTGGCTTCGATATGCGGTGGGAACTCCAAGCCATGGGGGGCGGCACGCGCCTGACGCTGTGGACCAACATCGATCGCCGTTTCATCTCAATGGGCGCGGCGGGTTGGCACATCTGCTTCGATGTACTGGAGCGGCTACTCGCCGGTCAACCCATTGGACGCATCGTCGGTCCCGAGGCGATGCAGTTCGGCTGGCCGCGGCTGAACGCGGAGTACGCCAAGCAATTCGGTTTGAAAGCGCCCAACTGGCCGCCGCAGGCGGCTCAAAAGTCATGAATGGAGGAAATGAATCATGAGAGATGCCACCAAGCGCTCGATTGTTCGCTGCGTTCACCTCGTCTTTAGCATACCGATACTCGGTTATATCTACAGTCCGTTTGAGCAACTTCCAACATACGCCCCGCGTGTTCGGTTCGTCGTCGTGCCTCTAATGCTCCTTTCGGGATTGTGGATGTGGAAGGGTCACGTCTTTCGGCGATTTATTTCGAAAAGTTGGCGAGCGTCGCGGCGTTCGCGCGTTACGACGCTGCGGGTACCAACCGAATCCGCGTAATCTCGGATGGAACGCCGAAGCGATTTGGTGGACCCCAGTAGCCGGTGCCGCGGCTCACGTAAATCCACAAATTCTTCAAGCGATGCAGGCCGCCGGAAAACGGCTGGAAAAAACCAATGAACAAGTTCCACGGCCAGAACTGGCCGCCATGCGTATGCCCTGAGATTTGCACATCGAAGCCGGCGTTGGCGGCCGCCAACGCGGAACTCGGCTGGTGTGCCAGCAAGATCCTTGCCCCGGCATCGATGGGCGCGCCGCGCAACGCTGCAGCGGGATCGCTGCGCTGCGCGGGGTCAAAATGGTGCGCGCTGATGTCCGTCACTCCAGCAATGACCAGCGATGCCCCATCGTGCGTCAATACGACATGCTCATTTTTCAGCACTCGCAGGCCAAGTCGGCGGATTTCCTCGGTCCAAGCTCGCTCGCCGGAGTAGTACTCGTGGTTGCCGGTGACAAAGTAGGCGCCGTGCCGCGCCGTCAGTTCGGCCAAGGGTGCGGTGTGTGCGGATAGTTGCGCCACGGAGCCATCGACCAAATCGCCTGTCACGGCGATCATATCGGCCTGCAATTCATTGACTCGTCCGACGATGCCTTCGACAAAACCACGCTTAATCGTGGGGCCGACGTGCACGTCGCTGATCTGGGCGATCGAGAATCCATGCAGAGCATGCGGCAAATCGGCCACCGGGATTTCTACTTCAACGATACCCGGCCGGCGCCGCGCGATGATCAACCCGGCCAGGGTGACAAATAATGCAAGGTATAGGGTTACTTGCGCGGTGGGCCTGATCCAGAGTTGTGCATGCCCGCTGGACAGGAATAGATGGGCGCCGACCAAGACGAGATCTCGGAGCAGGGTTAAGACAATTAGGGACGAAAAAAACCCCATCGCCGTCAGGCCCACCCACGCGAGCCGGTCCGCCAAATTTCGATTTTGCAGGGTCCGGGTTCGCATGGAGAACGGTATAAAAAGGCAGCACCCGATCAGCAGCACAACGCCTGCGGCTATGCCGACGGGACCAATAGGGAAGCCGGACAGCAGGCGCCAGCCGACATATCCTGGCAGCGAGAGAAACAGCCAAAAGGCGTTCAGAAGCAGGCGGCGCACGCTCATAGTTCGCAGTCGGTTCGAAACCCTTACGCTGGGGGCAGTACAATGCAAGTTCAAGAGCGCATAGGACCCAATGTGAATCTAAGTTTCGTCGCAGGCAGCGGTGAGGTGCCGCTGAAATACGAAACCATAGGACGGGCGTTTGACGACACTGCGCAGCGTTTCGCATTACGCGACGCGCTCATCGTTCCGCTGCAGCAAGTTCGCTGGAGCTACGCAGAACTCCAGCATCGCGTCGATTTGCTGGCCGCAGGGTTGCTTTCGCTCGGTTTGAAACCGGGTGATCGAATCGGCATCTGGGCGCCGAACTGCGCGGAATGGGCTGTGACGCAATTCGCCAGCGCCAAAGCAGGACTGATTCTGGTGAACATCAATCCGGCCTATCGGCTGTCCGAGTTGGAATTCTGTCTTAAAAAGGTGGGCTGTCGAGCCTTGATCACGGCCGAGCGGCTGAAGAATAGCGACTATCTTTCCATGCTGCGCGCTCTGGCGCCGGAGTTGGATAGCTGCGCCGTCAACAACCTGATCAGTGCACGACTCCCGCAACTGAAGCTTGTCATTCGCTTGGGCCGCACCCGCACCGCCGGGTGCCTGAATTTTGAAGACGTAATGCAGCGGGCGACGGCGTCAGATCGTGAGCGTCTTGCGCAAATTGCCGTCGAGCTGCAGCCCGACGACGCCATCAACATTCAGTTCACCAGTGGTACCACGGGATCGCCTAAAGGAGCCACTTTAAGTCACTACAATATTTTGAATAACGGCTATTTCGTCGGTCGCGGGATTGAGCTGACAGAACGAGATCGGATCTGTATTCCGGTGCCGCTGTATCACTGCTTTGGCATGGTCATGGGGAATCTGGCGGCGATCGTGCACGGCGCAGCGATGATTTATCCGGCGGAGAGTTTTGATCCCGCGCGCACATTGGAGGCGGTCGATCGCGAACGCGCGACGGCGCTCTACGGCGTTCCCACGATGTTCATTGCTGAACTGGAAACGCCCGAATTTGCACGCTACGACCTGTCGAGTTTGCGGACCGGGATCATGGCGGGATCGCCGTGCCCAGTTGCAGTAATGAAGCGGGTGATAAGCCAGATGAATCTCACGGAGATCACCAATTGCTACGGAATGACCGAGACGAGTCCGGTCAGTTTTCAGACGCACACACACGACTCATTCGAGCGGCGTGTGTCGACTGTCGGCCGCGTGCATCCGCATGTTCAAGTCAAAATCGTTGATGTGCAAGGAAGATGCGTGCCGCGCGGCGTGCAGGGTGAACTGCACACGCGAGGCTATTCGGTGATGAAAGGCTACTGGGAGGATCCGGAAAAAACCAGTGATGTTCTGGATGCCGCCGGTTGGATGCACACCGGCGATCTCGGCGTAATTGACGATGAGGGTTATGCCAATATCACGGGGCGCCTGAAAGATATGGTGATCAGGGGCGGCGAGAATGTCTATCCGCGCGAGGTCGAGGAATTTCTATACCGCCATGCCAACGTCCAGGCAGTGCAGGTCTGTGGAGTGCCGGATATCAGATTTGGCGAGGAAGTGTGCGCGTGGATTCAACTCAAGCCCGGCACCAGTAGCACGGCCGAGGAGATCCGCGAGTTCTGCCAAAACCAGATTGCCCATTACAAAGTTCCGCGCTACATCCGCTTTGTCACGGAATTTCCAATGACCATTACCGGCAAGGTGCAGAAGTTCGCCATGCGCGAGCACATGATCAAAGAGTTGGGTCTCTCCGAAGAGAAAACCGCCTGACGCTCCAATCGCCGCGCGTCAGCGCGGCTTTTGAAACTTGATGACGAAGTTGTCGCCCTCACCGATCGCGATGTATTTGTCGCGGTCTTTGTCGCCCATGGCCAAGGTGGGCGGCAGTGTCCAAACCCCTTTCGGCCAATCCTTCGTGTCGCGGGGATTGGCGTTGATCTCCGACGTTCCCACCAGCACGAACCCGGCCTTCTTGGCCAGCGCAATCGCATAATCCTGGCGAACGTAACCGCTCTCGGCTTTCGGATCTTGCGGTACGTCGTTTCGCCCGCGATGCTCTTCAATGCCGAGGACTCCGCCCGGTTTCAGGGCCGTGAAACACGCCGCCAGCGCCTGCTCGGCATAGCCGTCGTTCATCCAGTTATGAAGATTTCGAAATGTCAGGATCAGGTCCGCAGAGCTCGGTGGCGCGATATCAAGGTGACCCGGACCCAAGGTTGTCTCGTGAATCGTGCCAAGCCTGTCCTTGTCCGCGGCGATACGCGTACGGAAACGGGCCGCGCTGGATCCTTCCTCACCGCCGGAGGGCGGCAACGCAACGGTGTAGTGGCCGCCGGGTGCCAGATAAGGACCCAGTATGTCAGTCCAGTAGCCGCCTCCCGGCCATAATTCCACCACATTCATTTTTGGACTGACTCCAAAAAAGGTCAGTTCTTCGACCGGGTGGCGCGACTTATCGCGCGCAACTGCGCTGGCGGGGCGTGCGGGGCTTGCGACCGCGGCGGTCAGGGCAGCGTCGGCCGCCGCGACGCTGCTTGCATAGGCAATAGCGGTGATGGCGGAGAGCACAAGTAATGAGCGAGGCGAACTTAGCATGAGAGTCCTTCCTAATTATCTATTTGGGTGGATTGTCGCCACTGAAGGTTATCGGCGTGGCGCCTGTTACAGTTCCGATCGTAGCCTTGTCGCTGACGTAGAGTTTTACTTTGCGCTCGAATCTCAGGTCACCCTGAACGACCGCACCCGGTCCGATGACGATGACGGGATCTTCGCTGTTAAACAGAATGCTGTGGGGCTTTTCGACCAAGATGCCGCCTTCGACGTGAGAACTACCCATTATGTTGAGGTCACCGTTGACGGTCTTGATGCCGCCCGACACGTGCGCAGAATTCAGATCGATCTTGCCGTTAACATTGGCCAGGGAGCCGGAAACTTCGGCTCCGGTTGCCAGAGTCAGATCGCCATTGACCGTGCCCGCGCCTCCCGATACGTGAGCGCCCTCGCCCAGCGTGATCGCGCCATTCACGGTTTTCGTCGACGTTGCCGTCGCGTGCGCGCCCAACCGCACGCTGCCATTGACAGTCACCGCCGAGGTGACGGCGGCATTGTCGTCGATGTGGATCGATCCGTTGACGGTCCTCGCTTCGTCGGCAGCTTTGCCTGCCGGAATATGAACGGACCCATTGATCTTGGTCGAGCCATCTCCGTCGACCGAAATGTCGCATCCTGACAACGCCAAAATCACCGCGACCGCGGCAATAATCCGATATCCGTTCGCTGTGTTCATAAATGTCCCCGTTGGCTCACGCGACCGCTACTGTACCAGCACCGCCGAAGACCCGAAACATCGCGCCTCGAGAGCAGGCTGCTATTCGAGAAACCCGTCTTCATCGCCGCGGCACCGGCTCCTATAGCCAAAACACAATCGAGCGAGAAATGATTATCGATTCGGGGACGAACTTGTGCCCTGTAGGGACGAGTTCGAAGTTGTGCGTGCAGATCGTTTACTTTCTTCGGACGGTTCGGGTCATGAAGGGCATCGTGAACGGCTTCGTTGGCGTGTGAAGCTTTTTATACAGTTCGCGAATTTCCCGCATCGCTCTGTGATCGGCATCTTTTATGGTTCGCCACGATAGGCACTCCGCGACGATATATAAACAAGTCAGGGCGCCCCCAACAAGCACAAAACCCATCAACACGTATGCTGTCCTCATCCGCTCATCCTAGCCCCATTTGCCGGATACAGTGAGGTATCGACGCAGTAATTTGCACTGCAGCGCGATAAAACCCGGCTCTTCGGACCCTGTGCAAAGCGCCCGATCCGTTGGGCAGGAGCGTTCGTCGCAAATGATGCCATGTGATCCTTGAGAGCCTTTTGAAAGGCGGGACGCGCCTCGCATCGCTGCTGGTACGCGTGCAACGTGGAGCTCTTGGTTACAAGATCCGAATGACGCAGTGTCCGAGGCACCGTCGTCATTAGAAGATCCGCCGCCGTGAAGCGCTCCTCAAGGTACTCCCGACCCTCAAGCCATTGAGCCAACTTCGACAAACGTGCGGTTGTTGCCGCCAGCGTCATCGGCCGTCGCAACTTTGCCCACTCTTGGGCGGCCTCGAAGAGATCGAGTTCGGTAAACATCTGTGCGAACTGCTCAACGGAGTTCAGGGCCGCAAACATCCAGGCTTTGGTGCAAGCGCGTGCATGGCGTTCGGTGGGCATCAGCGCCTCACTGCGCTCGGCGATGTGCAGAACAATGGCGCCGGATTCAAAGAGGACGAGCCCACCTTCCTGGTACACCGGGACCTGACCGAACGGTTGCAGGCGTAGATACTCCGCTGACTGCTGATCCGGCGGCCCGATTAGATTAGTTGTATAAGCCAGTCCGGCCTCCTTCAGAGCCCATCGCACGCGAAGATCGCGCACGAGTCCCTGGACGATCGGCGGCACCCACTTGAAAGTCGTCACCGTGATGGTGTTCATGGGGTGTGCTCCCGTGTTGGTAAACTCGCAAGATAGGCAACCAGCTTGTTGAGAGCGCTGTTCCAACCCTTGCCGTGATCGTCGCGATTGGAAACGCTGCCGAGGCCCTCTTGTCGAAGAGTGAGTTCGGTCGATTGTCCCAACTTCATAAAAGTAATAGTCAAGAGACTCTGGCGCGACCGGTCGCCCTCGACGCCCCAGGTCATTGCCAACGTATGGGGTCTATCGATGATCTTAAAAACACCCGCCAGGGGGATAGCCTGCCCGCCGGCCAAATGCATCGTGATTCGGTAGCGGCCGCCTACGCGAGGTTCGAGGAGCGGTACTTCACATCGCACGCCTTCCGGCCCGATCCACGCTTGCCATTCCTCGCGATTCAACCAAGCGTCAAACACTCTCGCCGGCGGGGCGTCAAGTATCCGCGTGAGAACCAGGGTTACTTCATCATGCGGAGTTATCACTTCCTTGACCTCGGAGCGCCTTTCAAATGCGAGGCCAGACGATCAAGGCTGCCGTTCCAGAAGCGCCGGTTGAAATCCAACCACTCCTGAGCGCTCGCCAGCGCCTCTGGCCGCAAACGGCAGCGGCGTTGCTTTCCTGTTCTCTCGTTTGAAACTAGCGCTGCTCTTTCAAGCACCTTCAAATGCCGCGATATGGCGGGCAGAGAAATGTCGAAGGGCTCGGCTAGTTCCCCGACGGTAGCCTCACCTCGCGCGAGGCGGACCAATATCGCGCGTCGAGTCGGGTCCGCAAGGGCACCGAACGTATGATTAAGACGTGTCATTTAACACGATTGTTATTTAACATGTAAGTTAAGTCAAGGGTGTTAACGGCGATTGTAATGCCTACGGCCCGGTTGTACTCGGCGCTGCGCGCCTCGCCCCTGCGGGGTCGCCCTAAAGGGGCGAGGTTGTCAATGGATCCGCAGCGGCTGTCGCGCGACGGATCGAGCCGCGAGCGCCGTGCTCGATCTCCGAAGCGTCACGACATTAAATGGATGCGGCGCAATAAATACTTAAAACGCTGATCCGAGCGCAAGCTGTCAAATACGGGATCAACAGCGAGATATGACATCCACACTGCACGATCATCATAGGCAATTTGCAGCCATTTGAAAGTCTGCTCTTTGTCGTTCAGAGCGGCGTAGATTTGCGCCAACCCGTACGGTGATACATAGCGCTCACCAGAAATCGTTTGCAGTTGGGTCACAATTCGCAGGGCTTCAGCCTTCCTCCCCGCCGAGGCATGAGCGACCCCGACCTGAGCCAGATAAAGCGGGCTGTTCCCGGAGAGGCCAGCCGCGGTCTGCAGCTCAGCGAGACCTTTTTCGTCAAGTCCCATTTGAATGAAATTCTCGCCGAGCACAAGATGAGCAGCCGCGAAATTGGGATCCAATTCGACGGTACTTCGGCCTTGTTCAATCGCGAGGTCATACCTGCGAGAGAGGTAGTAACGCAGTCCCACCCAGGTGCGGATCATGAAGTTCAGAGGATCGAGTTCCAGCGCCCGCTTCGCCTCGAGCAGTGCCTGGTCATGCCTTCCTAAAATCGACAAATTATCTCCATACCAATGGTGTGCGTTGGCATAGCGAGGATCCAACTGCAGCGCACGCTTGAACTCAGCCTCCGCTCCGGCCCAGTCCCAGCTGTGGTTAAGGACTAGACCCAACGAAGCATGGGCTTCCGCGGACTGCGGGTCGATTTCAATGGCTTTGAGAGCCGCTGCATTGGCCTTGGGCAGAGCCTCCGCAGGAGACTTGAAGCCGTGCCAGGCGAGTCCGCTGTTGCAATCGGCAACGCCGGAATAAGCGGCGCCGTAGGTCGGGTCCTTGTCGATTGCCAACTGGAAGTAGGTCAGTGCCATCTGCAAGCCGTCGGCCGTACGTTTGTTCCAGTAGTAGCGGCCCTTGAGATAGGCCTCATAAGCCTCAGGATCCAGGTTGGCCCGACTTGGTAAAGGAATTTTCCGCCCGGGCGTAAGCGTCATGTGGATTTGGTGAGCGATTGTTCGTGCCACGGAATCCTGTAGGACCAGCATGTCCTTCAGTTCGCGATCATAGCTTTCGGCCCAGAGGTCGGTTTGGTCTCGGACCTGAATTAACTGCACCGTGATTCGTACTCGATCGGATGCGCGCCGAACGCTACCCTGAACAAGGTAGTCGGCGTGCAGCTCTCTACCGATTTGGTCTACAGCTGCGCGGCTGCCTTTGTACTTTGCAACAGAACCGCGGGCGATCACCGTAAGCCGCCCCGGATTCAGCTTGCCCAGCTGAGCGATCATCTCTTCGGTCAAGCCATCGCTAAAGAACTCCTGCTCCGGATCACGACTCAGGTTGTCAAATGGCAGAACCGCCAAGATCACCTTTTCAGAAGAAGTCCTGTCGCGCATGGCCGAGCCTTGCCACCCCCAATATGCGAAAGCGGCGAGCAGCGAAGCGGCAATCACGCCGATCGAAGCGTTCCGAAGCGTGCCCAAATCGACACGGAACCGAGGTGCCGAAGCACGCACGGGGGCCGCGCTTATCGGAGCAACAAAGCGATAACCGTGCCTCGCGACGGTTTCGATGAACCGGGGACTATCCGCTGAATCTCCCAGTGCATCGCGCACTTTTCTGATCGCGTTGTTCAGACCCTGATCAAAAGCGACATAGACATCGGTCGGCCAAACCGTCTGCTGCAGCTCCTCGCGCGTGACCACTTGACCGGCGCGCGTAACGAGGAGCGCAAGCACTCGAAAAGGCTGTTCTTGCAACTTGATCTTTACGCCGGCCTTATACAGTTCGCGCGCTTTCAGGTCGACCTGAAATACGCCGAAGTGAACAATATCGGTAGGCGGACTCGGTGCTTGCATAGTGGGTCGTGAGGAAACCCAGTGTTGCACAAAAAATCGCTCGTCCAAAAGCTGCACAAGCAAGTTAGCTAGTGCACTCTTGCCCTAAAGAATC
>Ga0265760_10000086_pt1 | contig 23890 bp, 15 predicted proteins | sample NZIome_2_FD_200831 | JGI IMG/M metagenome (GOLD analysis project Ga0265760, IMG submission 200831) | Metatranscriptome of rhizosphere microbial communities from Maridalen valley, Oslo, Norway - NZI1 (Metagenome Metatranscriptome) | ecosystem: Host-associated > Plants > Roots > Rhizosphere >...
AACGGCCAGCGCCTGATCAATCGGCGTGCGCGCTTCGAGCCTGCCAGCTCCCCTCAGTACTCTGGCCAGGTGTCGATCGGCAATAGCCAGGTTCAGTTGATCATCCGTGTTGTTGGGATTCGCTTTGGCTATTGTTTCCCGGAGGGCCACGGCCTTGCGCAGATTGGACAACGCGTCGTCGGTTTGCCCGAGACTCGCATCTACGGTGCTCCCTTGGACCATGCCAATTCGCAAATATCCGGCGGCAAGGTCCCTTTGCAGAGAAATGTCGCCGGCCGCCTCCTTGGACAGGCTGTCCAGATACTGCAGAGCGCGGTCGAGGAGGAGTTTGCGGGCGGGAGTCGCGCCGGGCAAGTTCTGAATCGAATCGTGAATCTCGAAAATCAGCGAGTTGGCAAGTTTCCTTACGTCGTTGAAGCGCCGGTCGGCCCTCCGCTTTTGCTGCAGCGTCATTCCCATCCCTAACAGGAGGGCAACCATGACGATGACTGCGGCGGCGATTCCGGCCTTATGCCTGCGCGCAAATTTGGAAACCCGATAAGCCACCGTATCGTTCCGCGCGCTCACAGGAAGATTTTCCAGGTGCCGTCGGATGTCTTGGGCAAATTGCTCTACCGAGCTGTAGCGCCGCTCCGGCTCTTTGCGCAGAGCCATTAGAACGATGTTGTCCACATCTCCTCTCAGCCCTCTTCTGAGTTTTTCCGCGTCGCGGGCAGTGGGCGCCGAGCTTGCAATGGCCGTCCCGCGATTGCGACCATTTTCCGATCGTCCGGCGTCTCGAACAATACTGCTCGGCTTCTTCGGCTCCATTTCACAAGCAGCCCGTGCGACTTTCTCAGCCGTGTCTCCTGCCACTTGATAAGGATGATGTCCGGTCAGCAGTTCGTACAAAACCACACCCAGCGAGTAGACATCACTGGCGGTGGTGATGGGCTCGCCGTTGATCTCCTCTGGACTGGCGTAACTGGGAGTCAGCGCCCGAAACTGCGTGAGCGTGGGCTCAAAGCCACCGTTCGCAACACTGGGATCCAACATCTTGGCGATGCCGAAATCGAGGAGTTTAGGCACACCATCTGCGGTCACCAGGATATTTCCGGGCTTGAGGTCGCGGTGGATAATCAGCCGCTGATGCGCATACTGCACAGCGGAACAGACTTGCAGGAAGAGTTTCAGCCGATCAACGGTGCCCGAACCGCGCCGGTTGCAGTACTGTCCCATGGACTCTCCCTCGATCAACTCCATGACAAAATAAGGAGCCCCTTCTGCGGTTGTGCCACCGTCGAGCAGATGCGCAATATTGGGGTGGTCGAGGCTGGCGAGAATCTGCCGCTCATTCTTGAATCGCTGCAAGACGAAACTGGAATCGGGGCCTCCGCGCACAACTTTCAGCGCCACTTCCATGCGATATTGATGGTCCGCTCGGAAGGCGCGGTAGACTTCCCCCATACCTCCGGCTCCCAGGAGTTCGACAATCTGGTAGGCCCCTAAGCGCTGGCCGAGCAGCGTTTGCCGCCACCCTTGTTTGGCGTCGCGCATTGCAGTTTGCAGCGCAGGCATATTCAGGAACTCCGCGCCAGCCTCCTGATAAGAGGCGAGAAGAGACTCAAGTTCCCGGGATAGCTCGGGATCGCTGTGGGCAATCTCCGCGAGATAGTCCTGCCGCTGCGCAGGGGAAAAGTGCAGGGCCTTGTCCAGCGCTTCCGATACTTGTTGCCAGCGCTCAGGAGTCATGGCTTTCAGTCCGGTTTATCTCCCGGTATAGCCAGGCACGAGCCACGGCCCACTCTCGTTCGATTGTGGCCGGCGAGACTTCCAGGAATTCTGACGTCTCTGCAATCGACAACCCTCCAAAGAATCTCAATTCCACGATGCGGCTCTGGCGGGGGCTCATCTGCGAGAGTTGGTTGAGCGCATCATCGAGAGCCAGCAGATCCACATCCTTGGACTTCGATAACTCCGCAGCCTCGTCCAAAGTCAGGCGGCTTCCTCCGTCCCGTTTCCCGGCCTTTCGGCTTCGTGCATGATCAACCAGGATTTCGCGCATGAGTTGCGACGCCAGAGCGAAGAAATGCCCCCTACTCTCGATGCGCACAGAACCAGGCTTCACTAAGCGCAGGTACGCCTCATGGACCAGAGCCGTGCTCTGCAAAGTGTGGTCAGACCTTTCTCCGCGGAGATGATGCTGGGCGACGCGACGCAGTTCGCCGTATACCAATGGAAGCAGGACCTGCAGCGATTCCTGGTCGCCGCCTTTCCATTTCAACAACAGCTCTGTGACCTGGTTGGGAGAGGTTTCGGACAGATCGCCCCCTTTGGGAGTTAGCGACCCCCATTCTGGATCAGAACAGTATCCCCGAGTTCCACGAAAGTCAACGCACGTGGAAAGGTTCCACGATATGACATGAGCCCGGTAAAGTACCGACTCGGCACGGGTTTTCAACTGTAGTTTAAGAGACCTAAATCGAACTGTCTCAAACGAGAAGAGGTGAAGACAATCCCCCCTGGCCGTGCTAGTCGACACGGACCATGCCATAACAAGATGAGTCCTGGAAAGTCGGCGAATGCCTACTGAAGCGGCGGCTTCGCTTGGATTAAAACCGCCCTATCGGACCAAAGCTTCCAAAACCTCTTGTGGGCTTGCCAACTCAAAATAGCGAATGATAAAGGACGCTATCGCCAATCGTGCAAGAAGTGAGGCGGCGACTGCGTTCTTCAGGCAGTGTCGCTTGCGACTGAGATTTCGAAACGATCATTAACGGCGTCCTGCAGCTTCTGTTTGCTGCCGATGTATCGCTCCGTTGTCTGGATGGAAGCGTGGCCGAGTAGAAATCGAATCTGTTCGAGTTCGCCGCTGCAATCATGGCAGAGACGGGCGCAGGTGCGACGAAGGTCGTGGGGCGCCAGGTTGGGAATGCCGGCCTGCCGGGCACATCGCTTGACCGCATACCAGACAACGTTCGCAGTCACGCTAGCCTCTTGTCGCTTTCCTACTTTCGAAACTCTCCTGAATACTCGACCTTCGCTGACCCCCGAATGCGAGAGCCATGCATCCAGCAATTGCTTCGACCATGCCGGCACCGGCACAGTTCGCAGCCGTCTTCCCTTACCGATCAAATCGACGATGACCCAGCGTCCCTCCCGCACGTGCAATTGCTCCAGCGTCAATCCGACCACTTCAGAACGCCGTAACCCACAACCGAGAAGTAACCCAACGATCGCTCCGTCCCGCCAGCCGCGCAGGTTTGTCTTCGACGCGGCATTCACAAGTTCTTGCGCCTGGCTCCGGGAGAGCCAGTTGCCGATTTTCCGCCCCAGCCGCTTTACCCCTTGAACCCTCCGGATTCCAATCGCCAGTTCTGGCGTCAGCCAGCCGCTTTCCGCGGACTCGTCCGCCAATTTCCGAATCGCTGAAAGATGCGAATTGATCGTAGAGGCGGAGAGACTGAGTCCTTCAAGGTGCGACCGGTACCGGACGACCACACCTCGATTGAACGTCAACCTAGGCTCGCTGCAGTACCAGGCTATGAACCTGTCAATGGCGAACGTGTAGCTGCGACGAGAGTGAACGGAGGCGAGCGTATTGAGCACAGCCGCCTTCGATTGTTCCAACTCAGGGATGGTCAGCGTATTGGGGCGAAGGCCATATTCAGTAGGCGTTTGAGAAACCATAGAGAGCGGCTCCTTTCGGCCGCGCCCACAGTTTTCTCCTCAATGATGTTTTCGGCCTGCACGCTCTAATCTGGGGTTATTGAAGCAAACGTCCTTTATCACACCCTTTATTCTAGTGCGATTCCACAGTATGGTCCGAGGGGAATTCGTTAACACATGACGCCGAAATGCAACAACTCAGCTATCGTTAGCACATTGACGAGCACGGAGGCCGAGTCTCAATGATCCGACGCTGCGACGACCGCGATTTTGAGCTGATCCGGGCCATCATCAACGATGGCGCGCAGGCTTATAAAGGCATCATCCCTGCAGATCGCTGGACAGAACCGTATATGTCCGCCGGGAAACTGCGCCATGAAATCGACGAGGGGGTTGTGTTCTGGGGATATGAGCAGACCGGCACGATAGCGGGAGTAATGGGCATTCAATCAGTAAAGGACGTGACGCTCATCCGGCACGCCTATGTTCGCACCTCCAGCCAGAATCGCGGCATAGGAGGACAGTTACTTTCTCATTTGCTGGGATTGGCGAATGGGCCAGTATTGATCGGCACTTGGGTAGATGCGGTTTGGGCGATTCGCTTTTACGAGAAACATGACTTTCGATTAGTCAATCGTCAACAGAAAGACCGGCTCTTGAAACAGTACTGGACCGTTCCCGAACGCCAGATTGAGACCTCCGTGGTCCTGGCCGATCCGAAGTGGCGGGAAATTCAGACAGGAGCCAGGTAGCGGCGGCAACCATGGCCTTTATTTGGAGTCCCATAACCTCTTTTATGGGGCGTAATCCTTCACCCGGAAAATGGTTTAAGGGAATTCTGCGCCACGCCAGAATCCAGACCACGCTGGATCTGAACACGCAGATGACAGGGATGAAAAGCAGGCAGCCCAAGGCGCTTATTTAGGCGCTGTAGGTCTTGGAAGTCGTTTAGTGCAGTGAATTTGTGGGACGGATTGTGGAATGTCACTCAAGGAACCATTCACGCCTAAGTGCTCTGGAATGAATGGCGGGGACGACCGGACTCGAACCCGCGGCCTCTGCCGTGACAGATAACAGAACCCGGTAACTTATTGACTCTTAACGGTACTGACGACCCGTTCTGGGCCCGACAAGGAGCACTCGGGAACAATTATCGTCCCCTATTTGTCCCCACATTGTTGGTTGGCTTTTTACAGGACGTCTGGGCGGCAACCTCTAGTCTCCTTCGAAGGTCACAGACGACTAACGGCTGGTCCCCGAAAACTTACGCAATCGTTACTTGTTGGTGACAAACCGCCAAACCTCGCGAAGATACCCTCTTCACTATAGTCGACGCGCAGACATGGGAGACAGCGAAGCCATGTCGCATCCTAGATCGTCTGCTGTTTGCCAAAATCGTTTCGAGGCTCCGCGGTTTCTTAGAGACGTACGGGGATTTGATATTCCCGAGTAGAAGCTTTCAACTTAAGATGACTGAGGCCGCCCTGTGCAGAACCAATCACGTTTCGATCTTCGCATTCTCGTTCCCAGAACTGTCGAACTGAGAAAGTCAGGCCATTCGACGCTCCAAAGATTGTCCAGGCTCGCGGCCGCATTGTCCTTGATGGCCGGATCGGTCGCCGCAACCTACGCGCAGTACAGCCCGCCAACTCCGGCCGGTTCCACACCCGTTCAAACGGTGGTCTTCAAGGGCAACACTTCGTCCAGCGGTTGGATCGAGTTCACGCCGCTCACGAACTTTGGAATCCATTTGCCCATCAAGATCAATGGTCACGATGCGATGGCATTGCTTTATGGTGGGCCTTCAAACATCGACAAGAACTTCGTCGAGTCCGCCGGCGTGGCGGCCAAGATAGAAGACGCGAGCTCGGTGAATGGAATTCAGATCCAGCTAGGGAACTTGACCCTGCAGAACGCCCGCGCGATGACAGACGATCTGCAGAAGCAGGGCTACGACGCCAAGATTCTCGGACAACCCGTACTCTTCCGGCTGGGCGAAGAGGTGTTCAATCAAGTGGTGGTGGACGTTGACTACGCCCACCATCGTGTCGCCTTTCGCGATCCTAGGGCTGTGACCAAGCCCGCGGGGGCAATCGAGGTTCCGCTGATCGAACTTGATGGCGAACGCGTGCTCCCCCTCTCAATCGATGGCGCGGCTCCGGCGCAGTTTGAGTTGGAACTGGGGAACGTCATCGGCCCGTTAATGGTCACTCCGGCCTATGCAGCGAGGCAGATGCTGCTCGAGGGTCGTCCTACCTCTCAGCGTTTGTCGGGCCGCTATTCGGAGACCGTCGTCAGTGTCGATCACTTGAGCTTCGCCGGCACCGACTTTTCGCGGGTGCCGATCGCGCTCATACCCGACACTGAACTGCCGCCGCCCTCGATCACAGGCGGCGTCGGACTGCCGCTGCTGGCCAAGTTCAGGCTGATCATCGACTACCAGCACAGCCGGCTCTATGCGATCCCCAACTCGGGAACGGCGATGACTTCCATCGAAAAAGACCGGATCGGCTTGGTGCTGGACAAGAAGGTCACCAATGGTTTTTTGGTGGCATTTGTCTCCCCAAACAGCCCGGCTGAAGCGGCGGGGTTTAAGAAAGGCGATAAGATCAGTCTGATCGACGGAAAGCCGTTTGAGGCCTGGCCTACTCAGGCGATCATAAAATTTCAAATGGCAGACTCCGGAACGGTTCACATTTTCACCATGGCGGACGGAACCGAGCGGCAGATCAAGGCGGTGGACTTTTTCTGATGGGGGGCTGGCCACCCTTTCCATTCATCCCAGCTCACGCAGGTGCCCCGTCCTTGTCGCGTCTTTTACGACAGAGCCTGCCCCGAGCTATGGTGCCTTTCTCGACGATCATGTTCTGATTCCAGACAACGGTTTGCTCCATGACAAGAAGACCTTGATCGAACGGGCTCGCACTCTCAAAGAAACCCAGATGTGCTCCGACGCCGAGTATTCCACCATGCCCTGTACGGAAAAGAAATGGCTACACTCCAGTTCTACTTCCAAGCCGTTCCGCAAAACGACTTGAGAGAGGTTGAGGGACTGCATGGCACCAATCGTGTTCAGTCCTTCATGATCGCAGTTGCTGAAGTCCACGTTGATCCGAATGATTTCCATCGTGTGGCTTCAAGATAATTGACGGGTTAGGACTGAAACCACAATTTATCAACCGGGAGCGGCCCTTCGACAGAACAGTTGACAAGTAGCTCGGAATCAGATATATCTATTTCCGACTATGGACGAACGATCGGATTCGGATTTGCCCTTGTCCTCAGCGGCCTTGCACATCCTTCTCGCTCTAGCCGGGGAAGACCTGCATGGCTATGGCATCATGCAGGAAATCGCAAGGCAATCGGAGGGAATATACAAACTCGGTCCCGGCACGTTGTACGACAACCTGCGAAAGCTCATTCAGGACGGCTGGGTTCATGAATTGGGGCCACGGAGGGGAGATGATGATCCTCGCAGGCGCTATTACCGACTTACTGATGCTGGACGAAATGTCCTCAGGGCCGAGACTGCGCGACTAACGCAGGTTGTCCGCGAGGCACGCCTGCGACTGCGAATCCCAAATCCTAGGAGAGTGTGATGCTTAGGCGTCTATATCGTTGTGCCGTGCGTTTGCATCCTTCCAGCTTTCGCCGACGTTTCGGAGACGAGATGCTCCACATCTTCGACCAGCAAAAGGGAACGCTGGCTGCACTCGATGTAATGCTGGACTGTGTTTTCTCGCTGTTAAGGCAATGGACATTGCGACCACACACTGGCGTGGAGCTACCCGCCTCTCCTCTGCTGCTAAGTCCGATCGCGGATCATATTCCTTCCTTCGAGACACTCGACACCTTCCGGCCTCGCGCATCAGCAATCATTAACGGCGCGGTGCTGTCGCTGATTCTGTTCTGCATGACTGTCTTCGCAATCCGTTATAGCTGGATTCAGGTATCGAATCTGCGTATTCGTGAGATCGCGGTCGCTCCAAGCCAGCGGGGTTACTCGCGGGAAGACCCTAGTCATTCAGCTGGCACTTCAACTCGACCGCTCACTCAGGATTCTAAAGAGTCATCTGAGCGCCTGCAGGTCAATGTAATCCCCATCGAGCCGGCACGTACTCAAACTAAGGTCACGGCATCCAGCTCTCGTACTTCTGCTACGCCCGTCGGAGTGGCGATCTGGCTTCGACTTGAGCTGTACGTCGGCAAATACATCTCCAACTCCCCACCGGCGAAGATTTCGATCCAGGTCGAAGGTGACCATCTTTCGCTAACTGCCGCAGGACACCCGCACCTCGCCCTCTCGCCTTTATCTCCAACGAGGTTCGCTATCGTCGGAGCCGAAAATAGCTATGTTGACTTTACCCCTGACGATCAGGGCAGGATTCGCCTCTTGTCCTGGGATGAAGGCGGCAACGTCATCACCGCTCAACGTCACTAAACAGCCTCCAGACTCTCAGGCCGTCCCCGTGGTAGCCCCGGTCTCGCCCCAAAGTGCCGTAATCAGATGGGATGAGAAGACCGGTCTCCAGTGTACGCTCCCAGGTTTTCGACGCGCTCAAGGCGCAGAGAAATAGGAGATCGGCAATGAAGAAGGTTAGCGCTGTAGCGGCGCCGCAGAGCAGAAAAATCTCGGAATAAGCTGGGAGCTTTTCCTCATAGCCAATTACTACAGTTTCTTTGACGCAACGTCTGCACACGCGCTGATCCGGCGTGCAAGGCAGAATCCACTCTACGCGAGGAAGATTCGCTGGCAACTCCTGGCGACGCGGATGCTTGACCGACTTCTTCATCGAGCGATGCGCGGGCGCCTGCTCGCTCTCCGCCGCTCGATCATTTCACGGACGACAGGCTCAATCTCGAACAAATTGCATTTGCTCCCGTGAAAGTTTGTCTCCGCCTGCTCCATATTTCTCGATCCGCATCGGCCGGTCGCTCTTCCAGCACACGAATCCTCAGCTCCGGATACCGTAGCTTGCTCTTCAGTCGTGGGATGAGTTCCAGATCGGCTGTTTTCCCGAAGGGAATTCCGCCCAAATGGACGGGGTCGTCCAGTGACACGTCGTGGAAGTTCGTGCATCGAGGGCGCTGATGTGGTAAATAGTTCCAACCGGAGCGTGGGATGAATCCTCGGATTGTGGGCATTGCGGGGCCGCTCAATGGGATGAGCTTGGCACTCACCGATGACGAGATATCGGTGGGGAGAGAACCGTCCAACAAGCTTTGGGCTGCTGACTCCGGGATGTCTCGGCGGCATTGCGCGATCGCTAAGCAAGAGGACGGCCAGTTTCTTCTGCGCGACATGGGCGGACGGAACGGTACACGCGTCAATGGAGAAAGGATCGAAAAACACGAGCTCTGTCATCGGGATCAGATCCGCGTGGGAAATTCAACACTCGTCTTTCTGTTGGGTGATGAAGAGGCGATTGCGGAGCGAAATTCGCTGGAATTGGACGATACGACAGTAGAAGAAGATGTGATTGCATCCCTCCGTCCCGAAGATTCTACCTATCTGCATCCTGACCCTGAGCGGGTGTCAGGGCAATCGAAGGAGGAACGTTTAGCGGCAGACTTGAGTACGGTTCTTAAGATCGCCACGCACATCGGTGGGATTCGAGACGAAGAAGGTCTGCAGTGGCAGTTATTGGGAATGTTATTCGACGTCGTACCCGCGCAACGAGCCGCAATCCTGTTTTTCGATGACGCAGGAGAGATTGCAAGAAGCGCGGCCTGGGATCGCTTGCACGGACCAGAGGTTCCCGTGCGAGTCAGCCGGACCTTGCTGAAAAAGATAACCGCCGAACGAAATGGCCTTCTATTGGACAACCTCAAGCGAAGCCCCCTTGGACAAGCCGCCAGCCTACAGTCTGCCGGAGTGAAGTCCGCACTCTGTGTTCCACTGCTCCTTGCCGGTAGAGTGCGTGGGGTGATTTACCTCGATACCCGGAGCCCGGAGAACCCTTTTGATAGCGACCATCTGCATTTGGTCGCGGCAGTCGCAAGCCTGATCAGCTTAGCTTGGGCGAATGTCCGGCACTTGGAAAAATTGCGAGAAGAGAACAAGTATCTGCAGGAAGAAATCAATCTGAATCACGAGTTGGTAGGCGAGAGTCCTCGCATGCGCGCGGTCTACGAATTGATTCGGCGCGTAGCCGCGACGGACTCAACCGTTTTGATCCAGGGGGAAAGCGGAACGGGGAAAGAACTTGTGGCCCGCGCGATTCACAATTCCAGTTCCAGGGCGGATGGGCCGTTTGTCGCAGTGAATTGTGCGGCGATTACAGAAACATTGCTGGAAAGTGAATTGTTCGGCCACGAAAAGGGTGCATTCACCGGAGCTGTAGCGCAGAAGAAAGGCAGGGTCGAGCTGGCCAACGGCGGAACGCTCTTCCTCGACGAGATCGGAGAGTTTGCCGTAGCTCTGCAAGCGAAGCTCTTGCGCGTTCTGCAGGAGCGGGAGGTCGAACGCGTGGGCGGAACACGTCCGATGAAGATTGATGTTCGCTTCGTTGCCGCAACGAACCGTGGTTTGCTGCAGGCGGTGGAGGCTGGGACGTTCCGCCGCGACCTCTATCACCGGCTGAATGTTGTTTCGATCACGTTGCCGGCACTGCGAGAGCGCGCGGAGGATATTCCGCTTCTGGCGGACTATTTCGTCGCCAAAGCGAGCCGCAAGTGCCGCATACGGCCCAAGCCGATCTCGGCGGAAGTTCAGGCCTGTCTATTGAGTTATGACTGGCCGGGCAATGTGCGCGAGCTCGAACATGCCATGGAACGGGCGCTGGTGTTGGGAGCTAGCGACAAGGTTTTGCCGGAGGATCTTCCGTCCGAGATAGTCGAATCTGCTCCCGGGGAGCCAAACTCGTCAAGCTTTCAGAGTGTCGTTAAGGAGCAGAAGAGACAAGTGGTGCAGAAGGCAATGCAACAGAGCAATGGAAACTACATCGAGGCGGCGAAGCTGCTCGGCATCCATCCTAATTCGTTACTGCGTCTGATCCGCAATCTGAACCTGAAAGGATCATTCCCAGAGCCGCAGCCACGAGGGTCGGCACCCAGATGAAACAGGTGTCGCTGAATTATGGGAAAATTTAAAGCCGCCCTCGAAGGCCGGCTTTTTGCGCTTCTCTGGTGTTTGGCGCTCGCTGGGCGGACGCGGTTGGCATGTCGGCTCATTATCGCGCCAACTGCTTGATGCCAGCCTTCACGTTTGTCTTGGTTTTCATGGCATCCCCTTTATTTTTGGATTTGGTAGTTCGCTTGGTCTTTCCTTGGCGCTTTCTGTTTGGTGACGTTACTAGATAGCGACGCGCATTCCAGCCTTCACGTTTGTCTTGGTTTTCATGGCTGCTCTCCTTTCATTTTGATAGTCTCGCTTCCGTTCCTGCAGCGGTTTAATGGGTTGGTTGGTGACGTTAGTGGACAAGTAAGCCGGCCCTCACGTTCGTCTTGGTCTTCATGTCATCGTCCTTTCGCTCTTGAGTAATGCAAACTACAGACCAAAGCCTTTACCACCTGAAACCCGATTCTTCGAGATTCGGAAGTGGTTGAAAAGAAACGGTGTCGATTTCGGCAGCTCGAATAGAAGCCCGCAGTCGCACGCTCTCGCTAACCCAACGGTTAATGGCGGCCCGCCTTACGGTTAGCGACGGGTCCGGCAATCGTGCACCAGCCTGCCGAATTGACGGCTACTTCTTCCGTCCTCAACGCGCACTTTTATGTTTCTGGCAGCGTTGGATTGAAGTCAACAATTTCATTCGTTGGCCTCGATGGCCAGATAAAGGACATCGTTACAAGTGTGCCCGGGTGGCCGTCGCCCTTCATGGCAAAACCGTTCCCGGATGGTCACTATATCTGGGCTTTAACTTGATCAGTCACGATGCCAACGTCGTTATGCTTGAGAACTTCTAGTCCGCACGCTTGGAAAGCGTGTTTAGTGTGGACTCGAACGGGTTCGAATCTCGAATGCGACTCTGGTCTCACCGGGGATGGCGGGTCAGTTGTCCGTGACCTCTTGAATTAACCTTTGGGCGGGCTGCGATTAACCGTTAGGTTAGCGGGAGTCTGGTACCGGCCCGCCTGCCGGTAGCGCGGCCAGAACAACATCCTTTCTTTCAAATACTTCCAGCTTCGAACAGGACCTTTCTGCCGGGACCAGGCTTTGGTCCGTCTTTTGCAATCACTCAAAAGCGAAAGGAGGACGCCATGAAAACCAAGAGCAATGTAAAGGCTGGAATCCAAATCAGGGGCTGCTAATGTCGCACAACGCAGAACCGTAGGGAGTCAATCAACGAAGACTAAGGAGGGCGCCATGAAAACCAAGAGTAATGTGAAGGCTGGATACAAAGTTGCTGCGTAGCAGCAAAGCTTACAGAGTTTGAGCGGCGCGAGAGTCGACGGCTTCGCTCTCGCGCCATGACATTTGTTGGTTCCATCCGCCCAGAAAATTCCCATCCGGAAGCCCCGCTCGACGGCTAACAGTGGTGATGAACGATGTGGTTGCCCTCAATCGAACATGAGCCAGACCAACGGTTAGGAGAATTTCCCAGAGCTCGCTCAAGGATGAGCGATCACCATTAAAGCTGGCGCTCTTTTCAAGACGCACTGCAGAGAGCGGCGCAAAGTCTCGGGATCGAGCGCGGCGAAGCTCTCGTCGAGAATGATCATGGAGGCGCGCTGCAGCAGGGCGCGGGCGATGTAGAGACGGCTGCGTTCTCCGTGCGAAAGCTGCCAGCCGGTCTCGCCGACCATCTGCAGGAGTCCAGCGGGCATGCGGTCGAGCAAGTCTCCCAGGCCCAGTTCGCGGCAGATCTCTTCGGCTTCATCCATATCTTTTTGCTTCGGAGGCCAGCCGCGGCCCATGAGCAAATTGAAGGCGAAGGTCTCAGTCAGGACATGGTTCTCGTGGAACTGCGGAGCCGAGACGATGCGCCTCCGCCAGCCATCAACCCCGAGAGTTTGCCAATCTAGCCCATCCAGCAGCAGAAGCCCCGATTGCGGCGTGCGCATGCCAATGAGCAGCGAAGCCAGAGTGGATTTGCCATCGCCGGAGTGACCTTCGAGCAGGATGCGGTCGTGTGGGCGAATTGCGAAACTACACTGGCGAAGCACGGGCTCGCCGCGGTCCTGATAACGGAATGTTAAGTCCTGGGCTTCCACCAAATTGAAGCCGTCAGTTTTCGGCTCTCTCAGGGGCTCTCTGGCGGAGCGGAGCAAGGGGATGCCGACGGGCTCACGTCGTGTGGCGGCATGAAACAAAGGAGCGACCTGCTTCCATGAAATGGCCGCGTCTTCGAGCTGCCAAAGGCTGGTCGCAGCCCGCTTGAACGCACGAAAAGCGATTAGAATTCCGCCGATGGCGATGGCCAGTTGTTCCGGGGAGTTGGCGCCGTGCGCGAATGCCGGCGCAAGACCCAGCAGGGCCACAATGAGCCATCCGCGAGGTGCAGCCGCGATCAGGCGCAATTCGGATTGGTCCACATTTTTCGAGACCTGAAGATAGCGTTCAAGCTCTTCATCCTCGCCATCGTGCCAGTGGGCGTGCGATTCCTGAGCCATGCGCGTACGATGGCCGACCATGCGCTCGATCAAGTCGTGAGTCATGTGCAGGCGGGCGGCGGTCCAGGTTTTGCGCCGCACATAAAAGTCATAGCCGAAATAGGACATCAGCAAGATCCATGCCCCAAGAAGGACGCACAATAAACTCCCCGCGCTGCCCCAGCTCAGCACGAAGAGCGCGGCCAGCAGCTCGATGACAGAAATCAGGGCAGAGAAGCCTCCGCTCAGCGCCATCGCTTCGACCGCTTCCGATTCCAGAACCCGGCTGAGAAACTGGCCCACACCCTGCATGCGGATTTCTTCCGGAGTAAGCCGAAGTGCCCCATAGAGAAGACGGCGCTTCAGTAAAGCCGCAACGCCAATGGAAACCACGCCCTGCAACCAGGTGCTGAGCAAGCGAAATGGAACAATCGTGAGCAGAAGCAAAGCCCACGCCAGCAGCCAGCCGCTATCGAAGGTGCCTTCGAGTGCTCCTTTTCCGATCAGCCACCAAGAGAGAATCCAGAGCGCATATTCTCCTACGTACGCCCCAATCAAACCAGCGAACCGGGAAGGGATCTTCGCCTGGCGAACCTGGCGAGCGAAACTCGTTCCGGGAGGGATACGCAGCTTCCAAAAAGAAGTCACCGATTTATTCCGCAGGCGCTCGCGGATCAGTGCGGCGCGGGCGCGTTCCCGGCGCTGCGGCGGGATTCCAGCGAGCTCGATCAGTGGTTGGACTTCGCACGAAACTGGTTCCTCAACAGACGCAACAAGTCTTGACCGAACCCAGCTTGGAGAAACCTTCCGGGCGCTCAGGTCAGGCGCGAGTACAGATACGGAGTTCCCGCCGCCGAGCACGGCTAGAAATTCCGATTCGCCGTTGCCCCGAATCTGCAGGAGAGCCGGACCGACCTGCCGCAACATCTCATCCACCGCGTCATAGGTCACATCGACGTACTCGGCTTCCAGGCCATACCACTGGGCATTGTCCTGAATCCACTTCTCGAGGACTTCCTTCGGCAAAGACGCATTTCCAGAGTCGTAGGGGATTTGTGCTGGCCGGGCATCTAAACCGCTAGCGCGAGAGAGAGCCTCAATCGCTCTTGCCAGCTGCGGTGCTGACCACGTAAGGGCGGGAGATTCGGCGCTCATGCGCCAACCTTTTCTGTCCGACGCAATTGACCATCGCGCAAGTGAAGGTGCTGCCAGTTGTTATTGGACCAGAGTCCCTCGCGCACTTCTTCCTCGGCGAGCAGCAATTTGCGGTAGGTCGAGTCGGGTTGTCTCACAAGGTCTTCAGGACTGCCGTCCTCGACGATGCGTCCGGACTCTACGACCAGCACGCGCGGGAAGGACAGAGTTTCGCCGACATCATGAGTAACGCAGAGCAAGGTTGCATCGCGCCAGTGTTTGCGAACGCGAACCATGAGATCTCTGCGTTGCTGGCGATCGAGGCCGCGAAACGGCTCGTCCAGAATGGCAAGCCGGACGCCACGTTTATGCATGGCGCGCCCGAGCCGAACGCGTTGTGCTTCGCCGCCTGAGACCAGGCTGCCATTTTCCCCCAATTCCGTTTGCAGACCAGCTGGCAGCTTTTTCAAAAGGCCATGCAACTCTGCGGATTCCAGAAGCTCCGGTTCGGGAACGGTTCCAGAGCCCGCGCCGAAAATAAGATTCTCAAACAGAGTAAGATTCCACAGCTGCACCGCTGGATCTACCCAGGCGGTTTGCGAACGAAGTTGGTTCAGGACATCTCCGTTGAGCGGAAACCCATTCGCCAGGACGCGGCCGCAGGCCGGCCGATACCAGCCTAGCAACAGGCCGAGCAAACTGGACTTGCCCGCTCCGGATGGGCCGACCACAGCCACATGACTGCCCGCCGCCAGTTCGAGATTGATCTCTTCCAGCACCATGTGACCGGCGACGCGAACGCTGACGTTTTCTAACACCACACCTACCGCTGAGGCGGTTTCTTCCTGGGCCGTGATCATCGCCGCGGAAGCGGCCGCCGGCCGATCTTCCTCACTCTCCATGTCCTGCGGCGCGCTTAGAGGTTCCAGCAACCGGAGCGTCCGGTTGCGAAGCGTTGGATATTGCCATGCCACTTCCGCGATGTCTTGACCAATGAATGGGAGATTGAGTGCCCAATACGCGAGAAGCAGAACGCTGGCATAATTTCCAGTGCGAGAAATGTGATCGATCAGAATCCAGGCGGCCAGTCCGAAGCCCGAAAAGAACTGTAATGCTTCCATCCAGACAACCAGTCGTTCGACGGAAAATGTTGCCCGTGCCCATTCGCCCAACTGCACTTCGTGTCGCCGGCGAAAGGCATGCTCGGCACCATGCGCCCGCAATGGCACCAATCCCAGGAATGCATCCAGGAAATAGCAGCTGAGGGCGCCATCATGATTCCGCACGCGCATGTCGCGCTCGGCGAGCGCTGGCTGCATGGCCAGGTTGAGCCCAAGCGACACCAGCACCAACACCATGACCAGCGGGGCGGCACCCGCGTCAAGCCAGATCACGCCCGCGCCCGTGAGGAAGAGCTCAAACGTTGAGCGCAAGAGCTGCCCGCCCAGTTCTGGAAGAAGCCGGATGTGGTGAATTTGATGGTATCGCTCTGCCATATCGGACTTGAGGCGGCTGTGAAAGTAGCGATCGCCCAAACGCGGAATCTTTTTTTGGAATGCAATTCGTAATCGTGCTTCCAACTTCCGTCCAATCCGGAGCAGCCCCGAGGCCATCGGGAACTCCACCGTGAGCATTCCCGCAACAAATAGAACCGCAGCGCAGATCATCGCCATGCGCTGCACCGGTGCTCCGAGTTTGTGGGCAAGGTCCACCAAACCACGAAAGAGCGAAGCCTCGATCATGACCCCTATACTGGCAACCAGGAGCGCAGTGGTCATGCATGCCGGCGTCAGCACGCCGTCCACCTTGAGCATTCGAAATAACTCGACGTACGGCTCCGTTTGCGGTTGCTGGAGTGCGGCAGCGATTTCGGGAGAGACCCCTGGACTGGATTCCTCTCGCGCCGGTACGGTCGCAACCCTCGGCGCTGCTTCCTGACGACGCCGGCTGGCATGCACCAGCACCGCTCCCCGGAAATAAATTTGCTCGCTTCCATCCTCAGCCGACGGCGCTTCCTCGACAGACCAGAAATGCGGCGGGATCGCCGGTTTCACACGATCAGTGGCCAGCGAATCTTCGAACAGCCTTTCGACAAGGTTGCTCGCTTCGCGGCCACGCCTGAGACTGCGCGAGAGTACCAGTGCCTCGACACTCCGAACGGAGGCTTCCAGAGCAGCCAAGGGCCGCCATCCTTCGTCAGCCGCCGCTCTTTCTGTCAGACGCAATGCTTGGCCGTTTGAGCATCCCAAGTCGGAGAGCTTCCGGGAAAGCGGCTTGAGGAATTTTTCCGATGTCGCCCACTCCCTCCAGACATCAAGAGGAGCGAGCTGGGTGTGCACGTGCAAAGTTGACAGCAAACGCTCGCGGCTGAGCCAGCGCCTCCCGGCGGCTGGGTCCATCGCTTGAACCAGTGGCCCATGCTTTCGCCATGCCAGAATAAAATGCGTCATCCCTGTCGGCAGCTCAACGATAGCGATTGCCGGCAAGGCCTTGGTCTCTTCGAGCAGGAGATAGTCCGGGGGAACCATGATCTGCTCTGCCTCAAGTCCAAGTTGCACCGCGATCTCCTCCATCGTGTCGATCGAGGTGCCGTCCACATCGGTTTGGCACGCTTCACGCAATCGCCCATAGCTCACCGGAATCCCGAAGCCTTCGAGCAGGCACTTCAGAGCTGCCGGTCCGCAATCCGTGGCGGAGGTCTGGACAACTTCGGGAACCAGCCAGCGGCGGTGGTTGAGTTTCATGGCTGCTCCACGTGCTGAATTGTGGCTACTTCTTTAGAGCCACCCAAACCTCTGCCAACCACGCGCAGGACAAGCGATGCGGGAGAAATGCGTTCGACCTCGACTTGCACGGTGCCGGGCAGGCCATGCTGCATGGGAATGCTACTGGCAGAATGGGGATTCACCGCGAGTTCAACGCGAATTCGTCCATCGCGCACTTCGCTGCCAACATGAGTGACCGTGGCGCCGATGCTGCCGTATTCGGTCCAGGGGAATCCGTCCAGCCGCAAACGAGCGGGTTGCCCTGACTGAATGCGGCCCAGGGCATCGGCGGGTGGGAAGCTCGCCACAATCCGCAGGTCCCCCGTCGGTACGACTGCCGCGAGTTTCTCGCCCTCTCGCACCACACTGCCCACGCGGACATTGGCGACTTCGCCGAGTCTGCCGTTGATCGGGGCACGGATGAGCCGACGGTCAACTTCATCTTCCAGGCGCTTGATCGAAGCCTGGGTCGTCGCCTCGCCGCCGCGCAGGCGGTTGATTTCGCTCTTGAGTCCTTCGAGATGCGCCTGCCGATCTTCTGCATCCGTAAGCCGCTGTTGTTCCAGCTTGTTCACAGCGAGCTGCAGGCTGTCGGCTGCGGCACGCCTCTCGGCGGCATTTGCCTGCGCTCGTTCGAAGTCTGCTTTCGCGAGCACGCCGCTGGCGTACATCTGGCTGAGACGCTGCGCTTCCGACTCGGCAAGATGCGCCGCGGCATCTGCTTCCCGGAAATGGGCCCCAGCTTCATCCAGCGCCACTGCGGCAGTCTGCTGCTCCTGGGCGGAGGCGCGCTGTTCGGCAGCGATCTGATCTTCGAGCGATTGAATTTGCGGCCCCAGCGCCCCCAGCTTCGTGCGTTCCTCCGTGAGTTGCAGCTTCTGCATATCGGCGTCGAGTTCGATCAGCACTTCGCCTGTCTTTACTTCGCGATCCAATGCCAGCGTGCTCGTTACCACGCGGCCACTGTATTGCGACTCGACCGGATGCGCCGCACGATCCACTTCCAGATCGGCAGTCTCGCTGACCGCATAAACCGTCACTCGGGCTCGGAAGAACCATGTCACCCACAGACCCAGCAGAACTGCCGCGATCAGCAATCCCCATGCGCCGCGCTTAAATGTTTCGGACTCCAGGAAACGCTCTGAGCGAAAAAAGGGACTCGGCATAAATTGATCTCCGGTCACCGCTGACTGCCAGAAACGATATCGCCACATCCTGGCGGTTACCACCGCCGAGATTTCAGGCGCAATATCTTAGCGCTGAAATGGCTCCGCGGGAACTGGATCGTGCAAATCGATTTCTGCTCTCCGTTTATAACTTGAAAAGCCGCCTTGCAGGGCGGCTTCTCTCAGACTTGCTCCGGTTGTCCTTCAATTACTGGACGCGCTGTCCCGCCTTCACGTTGGTCTTGGTTTTCATGGCCATCCTCCTTTCCTCTTTGATTCTTGGTAGTTCGCTTCAGTCTCCGGCGCGGGCTTTAATGAGCTGTTTGGTAACGGCCGCATCACATCGGTCACGCTATGTGCATTCCGGCTTTCACGTTGGTCTTGGTTTTCATGGCTGCGTTCCTTTCCTCTTTGATTCGCTAGCTTCGCTGCGGTCCCCTCGGTGCTTGAATGAGTTGTTTGGTGACGTTAGTGGATAACGTACCCGGCCTTTACGTTCGTCTTGGTTTTCATGGCGTTCTCCTTATCGCTTTTGAGTAATGCAAACTACAGACCAAGCCTTAGCCACCTGAAACCGGGTTCTTTGAGCTTCGGAAGTGGTTGAAAAGAAACGATGTGAATCTTGCCGGCCCGAATGGGAGCCCGCCGTCGCGAACTCCCGCTAACCCAATGGTTAATGACGGCCCGCCCAACGGTTAGCGACGGGTCCGGCAAGCGGACGCCGGCATGCCGAATTGACTCATTCCCCGGCTACACTTAGCATCTAGCGCCAAGACCCAAGAGCCCCGGTTGACGTTCATCTGCACGGACCCAGCATGATCGGCCAGAGCAATCGACAAACGTCTCCTCAGCGTGCGAGCGTGCATTTTCAATGTTTTATGCTGCCACAGTGTGCCAACGTTGCCTCATTCTGCTGAAATTTTGAGCCGGCAGGTACAACTTCGGATACAGCCGGACGCCGCTGAGGGGCGACCGCAATGCAGTACACCCTGAGGTGGAGATCGTTCGCCAGGCCATCGCGGTCCCGGATCGGCCGTCAACTTGTCGGGGACCTCCCAATAAATTTTCTTGACTCTCTGTCGTCTTTTGCCCGCCGTTTCCGATCTTCTAGATAGAGGGGCAGGCCGGTTCTAGAGCTTCTGCGGCTTATGAAGATTCAAGCCAATTGAGGTTTCGACGGACAGCGGAAGGAAGCACTAATGGGTCACACCAAAGATTGGATCGAAGGCAAAATCGGGGAAGTGCAAGACAAACTGGAGAAGCAAGCTGTAGTCAATGCGCAGGTAGCGGTCAAGCAGGCGAAGCTACAGATACAAATCCTTGCGCAACAACAGAAAATCATCCTCGATGAGGAGGCGCAAAAGGCACTGGCGTTCCTTTTCAATCAGCAGTGCCAGCGAAACATCCCATATAAATTCATCCAGAAGGCGCTGACGGGGAGGCTGCCATCCCTGGTTATCAAACCGACCGCAGGGTTTCTGCCCAATGCATCGCGCCTAAATACTGACCGAATCTTACGGCGCGTTGGAACTCGTAGGCGCTGGGCCTCGCCCTGGCTACGAAGCAACACGTCGCAGGTTCTAAACGTGAATTAATCGAGAGCTAGCTGGCTGCGGTGTTGCAGGGCCAGCAGACAGGCTGAGGAGGATCACCGTGTCGCTACTCAACGTGGATCACGCACGAACGTCGCGGTCAAGCATGCCCAGCGACCCAGCAAGGATCGTCGCCGGCGAAGATCCGACAGCGGAAACGCAGACCCTGCATTCGAATCAGGAGCCGGTCGCGCAGGTCAAAAGCGCGGCCACTCTTCCCACCAACATTGGCCCATATCGAATTCTTCGCCTGCTCGGCGAGGGCGGGATGGGCGTGGTCTATGAGGCGGAACAGAGCCAGCCGCGGCGCCTGGTTGCGCTGAAAATGATCAAAGCCGCGTGGGCGAGCCCGGAAACGCTTCGCCGCTTCGAGGCGGAGTCGCAAGCCCTGGCTCGTCTGCAGCACCCCGGCATCGCGCAAATCTACGAGGCCGGCAGCACCGACACCGGCTTTGGCGCGCAGCCGTACTTCGCCATGGAACTTATCCATGGCAAGCCGCTGGTGGAGTACGCCAATCAGAAAAGGCTATCCACACGCCAGCGGCTCGAGCTGATGATTCAGGTGTGCGACGCGGTGCATCACGCGCACCAGCGCGGGATCATTCACCGCGATCTCAAGCCCGGCAACATCCTGGTGGACGAGGCTGGCCAGCCGAAGATTCTCGACTTCGGTCTGGCGCGCGCGACGGACTCCGACGCGAAGGTCACGCGCCAAACCGACGTCGGCCAGTTGCTTGGCACGCTGGCCTATATGAGCCCGGAGCAAGTGCTGGCGGACCCGCTGGCGGTCGATACGCGCAGCGATGTCTACGCGCTGGGCGTGATGCTTTACGAGCTGCTTGCCGGCAAACTTCCCTACCTGTTACCCAATCTGCTTCACGAGGCCGTGCGGACGATTCGGCAGACCGACGCGGCGCCGCTGAGCTCGATCAACCGCACCTATCGCGGCGATATAGAAACCATTGTCGCCAAAGCGCTGGAGAAAGACAAAGCGCGCCGCTATGTCTCGGCGGCCGAGCTTGCCGCCGACATCCGGCGCCATCTCAACGACGAGCCCATCGTAGCGCGGCCGGCGAGTGCGGTTTATCAGCTCCAGAAGTTCGCGCACCGTCACAAGGCCCTGGTTGCGGGTGTCGCGGCGGTCTTTGCGATACTGGTGGCTGGCACCGTGGTCAGCACGTGGCAGGCAGTCAAGGCGCGCCGTGCGCAGAAGGAAGCCGAGAAGCAGTCCGCTATCGCCCAGGCCGTGAGCGACTTTTTGCAGAAGGACCTGCTCGCCCAGGCCAGTTCCTTCAACCAATCGAGGCCAGACCCGGACATGAAGGTCCGCAGCGCGCTTGACCGCGCTGCGCAGAACATCGCAGGCAAGTTCAAGGATCAGCCTGAAGTCGAAGCGGCAATCCGCAGCACCATCGGAGAAGCCTACAGCGACCTGGGCCTCTATGTCGACTCGCGAAAGCAATTGGAGAAAGCTCTCGAATTAAGCCGCGGGTCTCTCGGTCCGGATAATTTGAAGACCCTTCAGATCATGGTGAGTCTGGGATGGCTCGCTCAGGAACAAGGCCATATCGAGGAGGCCGAAAAGCTTGAAAGGCAGGCGCTTGATGCCGGCAGGCAGGCTCTGGGCGCCGCGAATCCGACGACCCTCATGGCTTTGAGACGCCTCGGTGGGGTCTATCTTCAAGAAAGCAAGTATCCGAAGGCGGAGGCCACACTCAGCGAGGCCCTCCAGAGTCTCAAGCGCGTCAACGGGTCCGACAATCGGGACATCCTGTCCGCAACCAACAACCTGGGGGCTGTCTATAAGCAGGAGGGAAAATTTGCGCAGGCCGAGGCGATGTACCGGCAAAGTTGGAATATCTCCAAAAAGCTTTTCGGGGCCGATTCCCCGCAAACGCTTCCGAGCATGGGAAACCTGGGTATTCTCCTGAATCATGTTGGCAAGAAATCGGAAGCCGAGGATATCGACCGGCAAACCCTCGATATCGCCCGGCGCGGTCTCGGACCGGAGCATCCGTACACCCTCATGGCCATGGATATCCTGGCCATTACGTGTGCGGAACAGGGCAAATATGCCGAAGCTGAGTCTCTGAACAATCAGGAGTTCGAAATCAAGCGCCGTGTTCTCGGGCCCGACCACCCCGAGACGCTCCGCGCTCTTGGAAACCTGGGCGAAGACTATGCTTTGGCGGGGAATTATCCGCGGGCCGAAGAGTTTCTCAGCCAGGCGGTCGAGGCGGAAAAACGAGCCGTCGGCTTTCGAAGCGACCTGACGTTAGATCACATGAATACTCTGGCCGATGCCTACGCCAAAGATCGCCAGCCTGCGAAGGCCGAACAACTCGACTTCCAAGTTTTCACGAATCGCCGCGAACTCCTGGGTGCCGGCAATCCTGACACGCTTCAATCACTCAACGCGCTGGTCCGCGATTACAGGGCCGAAGGGAAGCTCGCGCAGGCCGATGAGCTGCTCAAGCAGGCGCACGCCCCGCAACCGGAAAAGCTGGCTCAGGCAGCGCAATAGTGGCTAACGGATGAGATCGCGGTGGCCCGAAGGACGCAGAGGACAAACAGACCAACGATCAAGGCCGGGACCTCGAAACCTAGCACGCAACCTTGGATTTCTCAACATTGTTGCCAAATGACGAACCATCACAGTGCAATAGCAAACAGCTACTTTTCATAGACCGTCGAGCCGCCTGTGACGGTGCGCACGATCTCGATATCTTTAATTTTTCCCTTGCCTATAGTGTGCAGATCATCTGCCAGCACGACGAAGTCTGCCAGCTTGCCAGGTGTGATAGATCCTTTGATCGCTTCCTCATGTGAGTTGTACGCACCGTTAATGGTGTTCACCTGCAGGGCTTCATCGACACTGATTTGTTGATTGGCTCCCCAGATTTCTCCATTCCAGCCGGTGCGCGTCACCATGCCCTGAATGCCCATCAGTGGGGCGAACGGCCCGGGGCTGAAATCTGAGCCGGCAGCGGCTCGAATTCCGGAGTCGAAGAAGGAACGGTACGCCATGCTCCGCTTCATGCGTTCTTCCCCATAAAAGTGAAACTTGTCGGCATTGTAGTAAGCATAAGTGGTGAAGGGGGCAGGAACTGCGCCAAGCGCCTTGATGCGCCGCAGGAGGTCGTCGTTGATGAGCGTGCAGTGAGTGATCTTGGGGCGAACGTCGGGACGTGGCGCAGCCTGCTGCGCCCGCTCGTACGCGATAAGCACCATGTCGATAGCCACATCCCCATTTGCGTGGCAGTTCGGCTGAATGCCAGCCCGCTGCACGCGCTCGGCCCAGGCGTTGAGATCCTCCTGCGTCTCAGTGATGTTGCCGCTGTAAGGAGGATTGGTGCCGGCATAGGGTTGGCTCAGCGCCATGGTACGTTCAGAGAATGAGCCATCGACGGTGTGCTCCGAAGTGGCGCCAAAGCGAATCCACTCGTCTCCGAAGCCGCTGCTGATCCCGTTCTTGATCATTGCCTCCAAAATGTCTCCGCTGGTCTCAAAGCTCACCCGGTGCAGCAGTTCGCCGCGCGCCCGTACTTGCTGGAGGGCAAATAAATCGCCGCCTTCGTGGTGAACGCTAGTCAGGCCATAGCGGACGAACTGTTTGGAAATGTATGCCTGCCCGTCGCGCTCACGCTGCTCCTTCTGTTCCGCGGTGAAGGCCTCCCGTTTACCAACGTTGTTGAATACGTCGCGCGCGCGATCGGTGACTCTTCCGTTGAGTTCGCCGTGTTCGTCGTGATCGTAAGTTCCACCCATCCGATTGGGAGTGCCCTTGTTTACTCCAGCCAGCCCCAGTGCTTTGCTGTTGTAGTACGACGTGTGGCCGCCGCGATGATGGACCACTACCGGATGTTCCTTTGAGACCTGGTCCAGGTCGTGCACGTTGAGTTGGCGATTGTCCTTTACCTTAGTGTCATCAAAGAAGTAACCATCGATCCAAAACCCCGCGGGCGTCTTCTGGGCCTTGGCGCGGAGTTTATCGATGATGCTGGCGATGGTGACAAACTCGACCTCATAGGGGTTGCCGACGATGACTTCG
>Ga0265760_10000087_pt1 | contig 23839 bp, 15 predicted proteins | sample NZIome_2_FD_200831 | JGI IMG/M metagenome (GOLD analysis project Ga0265760, IMG submission 200831) | Metatranscriptome of rhizosphere microbial communities from Maridalen valley, Oslo, Norway - NZI1 (Metagenome Metatranscriptome) | ecosystem: Host-associated > Plants > Roots > Rhizosphere >...
GCTGCGCCGATTGCCCCTGAACTCATCGCAGTCATGAGCACCATTGCGGCGCAGAGCTTCAGGGCCTACCGAGAGTTGGTGTTCGGCCGGGAGGATTTTTTCGAGTATTTCCGCGCGGCAACGCCGCTCGATGTAATCGAGCGCATGCACATTGCGTCGCGGCCCGCGGCGCGCGCGGGCGCCAGCGGCGTGCAGTCGCTGCGGGCGATTCCCTGGGTATTCGCGTGGACCCAAAGCCGCCACATGCTGCCGGGATGGTTTGGCTTTGGCAGCGGTGTGCAAGCCGCGCTGCAGCTTCATGGCGAAGAGGTTTTGACGCGCATGACGGCGCACTGGCCCTTCTTCGGTCACTTGCTCGACGATGTGGAAGCCATGCTGGGTCGAACAGACCTGGATATAGCGAGCTACTACGATGCGCTGGCGCCGGATCGGCTGCGCATTCACGCGCAAGCCATCGCGAAGGAATATGCCCTGACCGTGAAGCTGGTGCTGCGCCTGCGTGGCTGCGCCCAATTGCTCGATAGTGACCCGACATTGCAGCGCTCGATCAAGCTGCGCAATCCCTACATCGATCCGATGCACCTCATGCAAGTGGATTTGCTGCGCCGTTGGCGCGCGACGCAGCGCCAGGATCAGGCGTTGTTCGGGGCATTACGCGCGACCATCAGCGGCATTGCGCACGGGCTTCAGGCGACAGGGTAGTGATTCGGCCTAGTGATTTTGATCGGTTGGTGTAGCGCTCGACAGCTGCGATAAGAAGAATCAAGGCACGAGGGCAACAGTGCCTTGATTCTTCTTATGACGGGAACTCGAGCCGGTGAATATCACATGCCGAAGACTGGAACTATGGCGGCCATTCGAGACTCATCGTCCGGCACCGTGAGTTTGAGCGTCCCTCTTGAAAGGCCTGTGGGGATGGGAAGCGTCAAGGCACTGCGCCTTCGTGCCTTGACGCTTCCCATCCCTATAGGCCATCCGGGCCGGTCAAATTCACATGCCGGGCACTAGCATTCCGGCACGTTGACCGCGAGCCCCCCTTGCGAAGTCTCCTTATAAATCGTGGACATATCGAGGCCGGTCTGACGCATCGTATTGATCACTTGATCGAGCGATACCTTGTGCGAGCCATCGCCGCGCAGCGACAGACGCGCCGCGTTGATGGCCTTGACCGACCCCATGGCATTGCGTTCTATGCAGGGGATCTGCACCAAGCCGGCGACCGGATCACAGGTCAAACCTAAGTTGTGTTCCATGCCGATTTCGGCCGCATTCTCGATTTGTTCGTTGCTGCCGTGAAGGGCCGACACCAACCCGGCCGCCGCCATGGAGCAGGCGACTCCGACCTCGCCTTGACAGCCCATCTCGGCACCCGAGATCGATGCGTTCTGCTTGTACAACATGCCGATCGCCGCGGCCGAAAGCAGAAACCGGACGACGCCGCTGTCATCGGCCCCCGCCTCAAACCGCCGGTAGTAATGCAGCACCGCCGGTACGATGCCGGCGGCGCCGTTGGTTGGCGCCGTCACAACCTGTCCGCCCGCGGCATTTTCCTCATTCACCGCGAGTGCATAAGCGTTGACCCAGTCCAAGGCGTGCATGGGGCTTAAAGGGTCGCCGCTCATCAGTTGCCGGTAGAGTTTCGGCGCCCGCCGCCTGACTCCCAGCACACCCGGCAGCAGGCCTTGCGCATCGAAACCCCGCCGCACGCAATCTTGCATGACTTGCCAGATACGCAAGAGTCCCGCGTTCACCTCCGCTTCGCTGCGCCAGGTGCGCTCTCGCGCCAGCATCAATTCGTGGATCTCCAGTCCCTGCGTCTTGGCGAGGTCGAGCAACTGCGCGCCGGAGGCGAATTCGTACGGGGGCGCGCGCCGGGCCGCGCCTGCATTCATTTCCGCCCCCGCACGGAGCACGAAACCGCCGCCAATGCTGTAGTACTCCTCGCGCGCGAGGAGATTTTGCGCAGCATCATGCGCGGAGAAGCGCATGCCGTTGGAGTGGCCAGGCAACACCTGATCGGTGTGAAACAAAAGATTCAAGGGTTCGTCGAAATCGATCTCACGCCTGCCCAGCAGCCTCAAGCGCCTGGTGTTGCGAATGCGTTGCAGTGCAGCCTCGACGGCGCCCGAATCGATGTTGTCCGGGCTCATGCCTTCCAGCCCTAAGAGGATTGCGCGGTCGGTGCAATGTCCGCGTCCGGTGAGCGCCAGGGACCCATAGAGTTGGGCCGAGACTTGGGTCGTACGGTTCAGCAAATCGCGCGTATCCAGCAACTCGACAAAATCGCGCGCGGCGTTCATGGGTCCCATGGTGTGCGAGCTGGAAGGGCCGATGCCGATTTTAAAGATATCGAAAACACTCAAACTCATGCTGCGCGAACCTAGAGTTATGCCGAAGCCGCGCATAATACGCCGCCGTCTCAATCAGCGCTCAGCGGCAGCCGGTCTCTAGTATTGCGCGACGCCGCGACCGAAGCCCGCGCCGAGGCGGCATAAATGTTAAACTCGCGCGATAACAAAGTGTTTCGCTGGCCGATAATTCAACGGAGTGTCACATGATTCGCTACCCACTGATTCTGGCGGCGTCGCTCGCCGCGTCGCTGTCGCTTTGCGCCTGCATGCACGAACCGAGCTCACCCGGGGCCACGGGCGATCACGGCTACCTCGCCGCGGCGGTTTCCGACAGCAATCGGCCCGATGCCGACAAGCAGCGCGATGCCAACCGCAAGCCGGTGCAAACTTTGGAATTTCTCGGGGTGAAGCCGGGCGAGCAAGTCGCCGAAATATTGCCGGGCGGCGGATACTTCACCCGCATATTCAGCAAGGCGGTCGGTCCTTCCGGCCGTGTGTATGCCTTGGTACCGGCGCGTCCCGCCAATGCGCCGGCGGACATGCCGGATCTCGCCGGCGCAGTCAAAGCGATCGCCGCCGATCCGAATTACCCCAATGTCACCGTGGTGATTCAGCCTCTGAGCAAGTTGGTGACACCGGCGCCGGTCGACTTGGTGTTCACTGCGCAAAATTATCATGACCTGCACAATTTCCCGGTCGATGTGGTGGCGTTTAACAGGACCATTTTAGAATCATTGAAGCCGGGCGGCCTGTACGTGGTGCTGGATCATTCAGCGCCGGCGGGTTCAGGGCTCGCGGATACGAAGACCCTGCACAGGATTGATGCCGACGTGGTGAAACAGGAAGTCACCGCCGCCGGATTCGAGTTCGTGGGCGCGAGCGACATCCTGGCCAATGCCGCCGACAGCCGCACCGCGATGGTGTTCGACCCCTCGATTCGCGGCAAGACCGATCAATTCATATTAAAATTTCGTAAGCCCAAGAAATAAGCGGTTTTGGGTTCGCACCCTGGGCCAGGGCCTAAGTCCCGGCCCAAGGGCAGTGAAGCCCTAAAAAGCGAACTCTGGGGCTTGTTTCCTGTCAACTGAGAACAATGTTCTACGTTGAATTCGAACGGGACTAGAGGGTTTGAACGCATGAAATTCGTCAATCATCCACGCCTTGGACGCGCCTTTGTGGGCGCTGTTCCGGTTGTGATGCTGGGACTCTTGAGCGCCTGCGTAACGCCGCCGCCGCGCACGTATGCCGTGCCGGCACCGCCGCCGCAGCGCGTATTCGTTTATCCGGCCCATGGCCAGAGCCCCGAACAAACCGAGCGCGATCGCTACGAGTGTCATACTTGGGCGGTCCAGCAAACGGGGGTCGATCCGAGCCGTGCCGATGCCAGCCCGTACGAGCGCGTGGTCGTACAGCCGTCAACGCCGCCCGGGGCGAATACCGCCGGGGGTGCCATCGCCGGCGCCATCATTGGTTCAATCATCGCAGGACCGCGCAATGCCGGCGCAGGCTTGGTGCTTGGCGGCGTGACGGGAGCCGTTATTGGCTCAGCAGCCGATGCCAACGCTCAGCAGCAAGCGCGCATGACCCAACAGCAGATCAACGAAAGTGCGGCCGAGGGGCGCGCGCGCGCCGATGCCTACCGACGTGCGATTGGTGCTTGCCTGCAAGGGCGCGGTTACACGGTTACGTAAGGAAACAATCGGAAAGATCATGAAGAAGCCAGCAATAATTTCGGCATTAAGTATTGCGATCCTGCTGCTTGGTGCAAGCGCCGCACAGCTAGCCGCCGCGGATGAACACGGCCGCCCCGAGGCGGCGCGCCCGGAGCGCGGCCAGGCGAGAGGTCCGGCACCGGGCCGGCCGGGCGCTCAGGTGCTCGATTCTCGCTACAACCATGGCCGCTACTACCCCGCGTTCGGAACGGTAAGACCGTCGTTGCCGGAAGGATATCGGTCCTATTATCGGGGCGGAGGTCGGTTTTATTTCAGCGGCGGGATCTGGTACGCGCCGAGCGGACCTGGGTTCGTTGTCGTGCGGCCGCCGGCGGGCTTGGTGATTGGGGTGCTGCCGCCTTTCTACTCGACCGTATGGTTTGGCGGCGTGCCTTATTACTATGCGGATAACGTGTACTACTCCTGGCAGCCCGATCAAAATGGCTACGCAGTAGTCGATCCACCCGACAATGCGGATGCGCCTTCCCAGGCGCCGGACACGGCACAGGCACAGCAAGACTTGATCATTTACCCTAAGAATGGTCAGTCCAAGGACCAGCAGGCGGCCGACCAATTCGAGTGTCACACGTGGGCCAAGGGCCAAACCGGATTTGATCCAACCCTGCCCGGCGGCGGTACCCCCGGGAGCGCGGCGATGAATCGCAGCAACTACGACCGCGCCATGTCGGCGTGTTTGCAGGCTCGCGGCTACCAGGTTAACTAAATAGGTGTGAAGGGTCACTAACTCAGTGGGTGAAATCCTACGCCAGCCGCGGTGCGGCGCCGACGGTGATTCCGCGGCGCATCGGCGCATGATGGAACCCACAGTAAACGTCTCTTAAGGAAGTTGTCGATGCTTGTTAGCCCAGCCAGCGCCGTCGAGGAAGAAAACGACATCAACATCGTTCGCTTAGGGCTGGATCTTCCCGCCGCGGCGGCCAGCGCGTTCGAAGACATCAAACAAAAGTTTACCAACCAGTTTGCCAACCAACGGCAGTGGCGCGAGTTCGTGTCCGCGGTTCAGTGCTCGGTGAATTATCCCGCCGCGATCAACTCGCTGCGCTCCGGCACCAAGTGGTTCAGCGACGGTTTGGCGCAAGTGCATGCCTTTGCGCGAACGCTGCACACTCGATGCCGCTAGCCGGTTAGCGGCTCAATTCCGATAAGTGATCGTGAGGCCAATGGTGCGCGGCCTGAACGTGTACTGTCGCTCGAGCGATGGGGCGTTACCTGGATAGATGGTGAAATTATAATCGGTGACCGTGTGCGTGTCGGTGAGATTGTCGACGAACGCGGAAGCCTGCCAGTTACCAAAAGTCATTCCCGCGCGCGCCGAAGCCAGATTGGTCGACGACAGCGGGTAGAACGATGCGTTGAATTGCAGCGTAGTGGGGTCTTGAGCCGCGGACGGCCACTTGTTGCGGCTCGTGTATTCATCGTCAACGCGCACGAACGCCGGCAGATCGAACAAATTGAATTTGTATTCCAATCCCAGCGTGAAGGTGAAGGGAGCTCCGGGCTGCCCGGGCGGCTCGCCGCTTTGGCCGACGATGGCATCGCCCTTGGAAACGATGGGCAGCGCCTGAACGTCAGAAAATCTTGAATCCTGCGTATAGCGCGCACTGGTATAACCGGTGGCGATCTCGGCCGTGAAATTGTCCGTCAGCGCGATGTCGGCTTGAATATCTCCGCCCTTCGCAACCGCGGTGCCCAAATTCGCGATAAAGGTGATTTGACAGGTCGGCGGCAGCACGCTCTGCTGAATATTGTTCCAGCGGATGTAGTAGATGCTGCTGGCGATTTTCACACGATTGTCGATATTGTTCTTGGCTCCCACTTCGAAGCTGTTGACAGTGTCGGACTGAAAGGTCGGGGGCGACTGCGTAATGCCAAAAGATGCGAAATCCGGGGCACACGCCGCCTGCGGCACGGGATTGTTGGCGCCGCCCGGGCGGAAGCCTTTCGCGTAGGTGGCGTAATATAAGTTTCTCGGGTCGTACTGGTAGGAGAAGCTTGCCTTGGGCGTGAACGAATTCTCGGTTTGCGACACATCCACCGTCTGCGGCGGCAAGAATAATTGCGGACCCCCGGTCAAGGAATCATTGGTGAACTTGATCCTCGAGTAGCGCCCGCCCAGCGTCAGCTTGTACTGATCGGTGAAGGCGTAGGTCCCTTCGGCGAAGAAGGCATATTGCTGGTCGGTCGCCTTGGTTTGCAGAAAATAAGAATCAAATGGAAAACGCGGATCGTACGGAACGGACAAGCCGGTATTCGGATCTATGAACCAGTCGCTGAAAGGCAATCCGGTCGCTGCCATCGACAATTCATTGAGCAAGGGATCGTGAATCTGCTCAAGATACGTCTGCCGGTCGCTGCTGAAGAAAATACCCGTGGTCCAGAATAGCGGCGAGGTCGCATCCGCGGACTGCAGGCGAATTTCCTGCGTGATGTTTTGTTGCCCATTGTCGATGGAGTTCGGCGAACGATAGTCGGTCGCCCCGGCGGGCAGATGCACTCCCAGGTTGTCGAGCAAAGGATAGGGAGTGGAGGCGGAGATTCCGGGGCCGTTCAGAAACACTTCAGCCTGATAAAAACCAAGGTTGTAAAGCGTGCCTTCATAGCCGGTTTCCTCCTGGCGATGATAGTACGAGGTATTCGAGATCAGCTTGGCGAACCCTAGGTTTCCTTCGACCTTGATGGACGCCAGATAGAACCGATCCGGATCGGAGCGCTGATCCGGATCGGCGCTGACCAATTGGTTGTTGCCGGGATTCGAATACAAAGGCCAGTAGTCCTCGACATTGTTACGGTAGCGGTCTTGGTAGTAGATGCCGGGCGTAATCGTCCATGCGTCGGAGGGCGCGTAGACAAATGCCAGCCGGTACAGCACGGTCTCATCGAAGTTGGCATTCTTTTGCACAGTCTGGAGCGACACAGGGTCAATGAGGTCGATGTAGCCGCCGTCGCGACGGTACCAAACGGTCAGGCGCGCACCCAGTGTGTTGTCGATCAGGGGTCCGCCGGCCGCAATGCCCCCTTCATAGTTCAGAGAGCCTCCTTCTGTGTAGGAGACCTCTTCGCGGCTGTAAAAGCTATTTTGGGTGAGGCTGGGCTGGGTAGTGATATAGCGCACGGTGCCGCCCTCGGATCCTGCGCCGAACAGCGTGCCCTGCGGCCCGCGCAGCACTTCGATCCGGTCGACATCGAAAGCCTTCGGCAGGGCGTCATCGGGGTTGAATGCGGTGCCGCGGATTTGGATCGGGGTGTCGTCGATATAAATGCCGGTGGTGCCGGCGCCGCCCGTCGAGGCAATGCCGCGGATGGCGATGTTGTTGGTGCCCGAGTTGTCGATATTGACGCCGGGCGTGAAGTGCACGATGTCCTGGAAATCCTTGATGCCGCGAGCATCCATCGCCTCCTGTGTGAACGCGGTAACGCTGATCGGCACCTTGCTCAGGCTTTCCTCGTGGCGCGTCGCGGTGACTGTTATTTCCTGCAAAGGTCCGCTCGTGTCCTCAACCGGGGTGGTGGTGTCGGCGCGGGATATACTGGCGCCGAAGAGGGCCGCGGCGCAGCCAAAAACCAATAGCGGGCGTTGAACTTGGAAGTCCGGCATGTGATGCATCCCTGGTTGTGCGGTCGACTTCATTGCAACATATTGGCTCGCCCGTTGAAAGGCTTGACAGCATTACGTTGCGGGCACGCAACGACCGGTTATGGGATCATGGCGGCATGAGCACGCCCGTTGAACGGCTCCGCGCCAAGTCCCTGCATCCGCTGCTGGCGTTGGTGCCATTTTTGCGCCCCTACCTAGGGATGATGGCAGCGGCTTCCTTCGCGCTGCTCATCGCCGCAGGTGCGCAGCTCGCCCTGCCCTTGGCCCTGCGGCAGCTCATAGACCTGATTGCGGACAAGGACGCCAGCAAGATCAACCTATGGTTCTTCGCGTTACTCGCCGCCGCGGTCGTCTTCGGCGTGTTCGCGGCACTGCGCTTCTACCTCGTAACCTGGGTGGGAGAGCGGGTGGTGGCCGATTTGCGCAGCGCGGTCTATCGGCGGGTGGTACGGATGGATCCCCTCTTCTATGAAACGACCCGCGTCGGCGAAGTGCTGTCGCGCCTGACCGCGGACACCACATTGGTGCAGGCTATCGCGGGCGTCAATCTATCAATCGTATTGCGCTCCACGTTGAGCTTGATCGGCGCGATCGTGTTGATGGGGCTCACCAGCGCCAAGCTCATGGGCTTCATTCTGATCTTGATTCCGGTGGTCATTGCGCCGCTCATCATCACAGGAAGACGCGTGCGCGGTCTGTCCCGCGCCTCGCAAGATCGCATCGCCGACACCAGTGGACTGGCGGACGAGACCTTGAATGCCATCCAAACCGTGCAGGCTTTTACCATGGAGGAGCTGCAAAGCGAACGCTATCGGAAAGCGGTTGAGGACAGTTTTGATACCGCAGTACGGCGCACCAAAATGCGCGCGGCCCTGACGGCCGTTGGGGTGATGCTGGTGTTTGGCGGCATTACCTGTGTGCTGTGGCTAGGCGCGCGTCAAGTCATCGCTGGTACGATGACCGGGGGTCAACTCGCGCAGTTTCTCGTTTATGTCGCGTTCGTCGGCACCTCGGCCGCCGCGTTGACCGAGATGTGGGGCGAGGTGCAACGCGCCGCCGGCGCCATGGAGCGTTTGAGCGAATTGCTGCAAGCGCGGCCGATCATCAGAGCTCCAGAACGGCCACTCGAGCTGCCGGCGCGCGTCCAGGGCAATATTCGCTTCGACAACGTCACATTCCACTATCCGTCGCGGCCGCAGCATCCGGCGCTGGACAATTTCAACCTGGAAGTGACGCCGGGCGAGACCATTGCATTCGTGGGTCCCTCGGGGGCGGGCAAGAGCACGACGTTTCAGTTGCTGCTGCGATTCTACGATCCGGATTCAGGAAGAGTGCTGATCGACGACAAACGGCTGGCGGATTTGCGCCCGGAAGACATCCGTGCGCAGATTGGCCTGGTGCCTCAGGACACGGTGCTGTTCGGCGCAAGCGCGCGCGAAAACATTCGTTACGGTCGGCCCGCGGCCAGCGATGCTGAAATTGAAGCGGCCGCGGTCGCGGCGGCGGCGGATGAGTTCTTGCGCAAGTTGCCGCAAGGCTATGACACGTTTCTGGGCGAACGCGGCACGCGTCTCTCGGGCGGTCAACGCCAGCGCATCGCGCTGGCGCGCGCGATTCTGAAAGATCCGCCGATTCTGTTGCTGGACGAAGCGACCAGTTCATTGGATGCGGAATCCGAGCGCCTGGTGCAGCAGGCACTGGAAAAGCTGATGCAGGGCCGCACCACCATCATCATCGCGCATCGGCTTGCGACCGTGCTCAAAGCCGATCGCATCGTGGTGATGGACCATGGCCATAAAATCGCCGTCGGAACTCATGCCGAACTGTTGCTGCACAGCCCGCTCTATGCGCGCCTCGCGGCGCTGCAATTTGCCGCCATCTCGGCCGAGACGCTGGAGGCGGCCGCGACTTGAGGGGTTACTTGATCAGTCCTTCGGCTTTCATTGCTTCGATGACTTTGGGACGTTTCGCAACGCGCGCTTTGTAATCCGCCAAGATCGGCCATTTGGCCAGATCGATCTTCACGTGCCCGGTCCAGTTCAGCACCGTGAACAGATACGCATCCGCGACTGTGAAAGTATTTCCCAGCAAAAAAGGCTTCTTGCCCAGGAAGGCGGACAGCCAGTCGAATTTCTTGCCCAAACTCGTTACCGCAGTTTCCTTGACCTCCGCTGAGCTTGCCGGATTGAACAACGGCGTGAATGTCTTGTGAACTTCGGAAGTAATGTAGTTCAGTATTTCCATGAGCTGGTAGCGCTCAAACGTCCCGGCGCGCGGAGCTAAACCTGATTCAGGCTTGAGATCCGCAAGATATTGAACGATCGCGGGTCCCTCGGTCAGCACCCGGCCGTCGTCCAATTGCAGCGCGGGCACGGTGCCCTTCGAATTTATTGCCAGATAGTCCGCGCCGCTTTCGATCTTCTTGGTCTTGGAATCGATCTTGACCATGGTGACCGGCACGCCCGCTTCGAGCGCGACGATGTGCGGCGACAGCGAGCAGGCACCGGTAAAGTAGTAAAGCTTCATACAGACATCCTTAGTGTGGGGCAGCGAATGATACTACGCGCCTTGCGGCGATGAACCCGTTCGCATACGGCGGAGCAAGCAGCGAGTCAACGCGTACGCGCCCGCCGCTCGAGGGCGCATGCACGAAGAGCTGTGGATCGAGCGCAATGGCCACGTGCAGCTCCTTGCTGGAAAGATGCATGAACACCAGATCGCCGGCTTGCAGTTCCGCGCGCTTCACGGGTGAGCCGAACTGCAGCTGTTCCGCGGCCGTGCGCGGCATGCGGATTCCCGCGTTGGCAGCCGCATAGAACACCAGACCGCTGCAATCGAACCCACCCGGCGCCGCACCGCCAAAGCGATACGGTTGGCCGATCATGGCTGTTGCACTGTCGATCATAACTTGAGTCGGCGTACGCGCATGCTCGACTGGGACTTCGGTCGCGGTCGCGGGCGCGGCTTGCGGCGAGTGCGGCAGCTCGTGCGAGGTCGTCGCGCAGGCGGCGAGTGTCAGCGACATCAAGGCCGCGGGAATCGCCTTATTCAGGGCCGAACAGCGGATAGCGTTGTGGCAAACGCCGCGCCCACGATGCCGGCTTCCGCGCGCAAAGTTCCGACGCATAGACGCGCCTCGCAATGCAGTTTATCCATGAATTTTTCAGGCTCTTCGGTGATGCCGCCGCACAGCACGATGAGGTCGGGCCACAACAAGGCATGGTATTCATTGAGAACCAAATTCAATTCGCTCGCCCATGCGTCCCAGCTCAAGCCGCCCGCAACTTTGGCACGCCCGGAGGCGCGCTTTTCCGCCTCGCGCCCGGCGACTTGCAGGTGGCCGAATTCGGTGTTCGGCACCAGCCGGCCGTCGACAAACAGCGCGCTGCCGATGCCGGTGCCAAGCGTCAACAACAGTACGGTGCCCGGCACGGTGCGTGCGGCGCCGTACTGCAATTCCGCCAGCCCCGCTGCGTCTGCATCGTTGATCGCGATCACCTCGCGCTGCAAATGTTTGGCTGCAAGATCCGCCAACGGCTGACCAATCCACGCCTTGTTGAGATTGGCCGCGGTGCGCACCATGCCGCCGCGAATCACGCTGGGAAATGCCAGGCCCACGGCATGATCACCAGGAATATTCGCGACCACCGAGGCGAGTGCACTGAGCAGCGCCTCGGTCGAATCCTGCGCCGGTGTCGGCGTGCTGAAGCGCTCGCCCGCGAAAGCTCCCGTGGCCAAATCAATGAGCGCGCATTTAATCGATGAGCCGCCGACGTCGACGCCAACGGCCAGGGAAGAATTTTTCAATCCGAGTGCCGCATTGTCAGATCTGCCCCAGGTTTGCCCCGCGTGCCCGATAAACAACCTTATAATAACCCCTAATATGGACGCAATTGACAGCCAATTTGCCACTCGACGCAACGTCGCGCTGCAGCCCGGCACGCTGCACGCGGCGCTTTTGGACCGTCTCACCCGGACTCTCGTGAAGAATCCCGAGCTGGCGACGCCGCGGGACATCTACGATGCGCTGTCGCTGGCAGTGCGCGAGGAGCTCGCGCTGCGCTGGTTGGCAACACAACGGCGCGTGGCGAACGCGCATGTGAAAAGAGTGTGCTATTTCTCGGTCGAATACCTGCCTGGCCGGTCGCTGATCAATGCTCTGTCCAGCCTGGACGGGGATCTGGTGCACGAAGCTCGCAACGTGTTGCGCGGCATGGGATATGAACTTGAGGAGATCGCAGCCCAGGAGGTGGATCCGGGTTTGGGCAATGGCGGCCTGGGCCGGCTGGCAGCCTGCTTCCTCGACTCACTGGCGACGCTGCACTACCCGGCTGTGGGTTACGGCATTCGCTATGATTACGGAATCTTCACGCAGGTCATCGACGCCGACGGCGGACAGCGCGAAGTCGCCAGCAGTTGGCTGCGGCTGCGCAATGTTTGGGAGACGCCGCGCGGCAGCGCGAGCTATACAGTGCGATTCGGCGGGCGCAGCGAGGCGCCGGCCGATGCCGCCGTGGACGACGCCCACCGTTGGGTGGATACCAATGACATGTACGCCATCGGATTCGATCAATTGATTCCGGGAAACGGCGGCCCCACCGTGAATCACTTGCGACTTTGGTCCGGCCGCGCGATCACCCCTTTCAAGCTCGGTACTTTCAATGCCGGCGACTACGCGGCCGCAGTTCAGGATCAATTGGAGGCGAAAAATCTGTCGCGCGTGCTGTACCCTGACGATTCGACGCCGCAGGGCAAAGAACTTCGGCTCAAGCAACAATACTTCTTCGTGAGCGCAAGCTTGCAGGACATATTGGTGACTCATTTGAGCGAGGGTCGCTCGCTCGCCTCTCTGCCTGACTCCATTGCCATTCAGTTGAATGACACTCATCCCGCCGTCGCGATCCCGGAGTTGATGCGGCTGCTCGTCGATGAACGTGGCCTCTCGTGGGCAGAGAGCTGGCAAATTACTCAAGGCGTTTTTTCCTACACCAATCATACGTTGCTGCCCGAAGCGCTGGAATCCTGGCCGGTGGCGATGTTCGAGCGCTTGTTGCCGCGGCATTTGGAAATCATCTATCTGGTAAATCGGGATTTTCTCAAGGCCGTGACCTCAAACTATCCAGACGATCCAGAGCGTCTTCGTCAGCTCTCCATCATCGACGATGGCGGCGACCGGCGCGTGCGTATGTCGCACCTCGCCATCGTCGGCAGCCACAAGGTCAACGGTGTCGCGCAATTGCACTCGGATATCATGCGCAAGCACGTGTTTCGCGAATTTGCAGAGATGTATCCCGACCGGTTCATCAATGTGACCAACGGCATCGCCGTGCGCCGCTGGCTCAAGCAATCGAATCCCGGACTCCCCGCGCTGCTCACGCAGCATCTGGGCCGCGCATGGGAGAATGACCTCGAGGAGCTCGGCCGCATGGCCGGCGCGGCCGACGATCCCGAGTTTCGCCGCCAGTTCCGCGGCATCAAGCGCACCAACAAGCAAAGATTGGCCGATGAAGTGCGGCGCCGCTGCGGATTGGAAATCAGCGTCGATTCGTTGTTCGACGTGCAGGTGAAGAGAATCCACGAATACAAGCGGCAACTGCTGAATCTCTTGTATGTCGTGACTCGCTATCAAAGAATCCGCGACAATCCGCGTGCGGAAGTCGTACCGCGAACCGTAATTTTTGCCGGCAAAGCGGCGCCCGGCTATGCGATGGCCAAGTCCATCATCAAACTCATCAATAACGTGGCGCGCACCATCGATTCGGACGCTCTGGCTCGCGGCAAGCTGCAGGTGGTATTTCTGCCGGATTACGACGTTTCACTGGCGCAAAAGATCATGCCCGCGGCGGACCTATCGCAACAGATCTCCACGGCCGGCATGGAGGCCTCGGGAACCGGCAATATGAAGCTGGCGCTAAACGGTGCCCTCACCATCGGCACGCTGGACGGCGCCAACATTGAGATTCGCGATCATGTCGGCGCCGAGAACATGTTCATCTTCGGTCTCACCGCGGATGAGGTGGCGGCGCGGCGTGAGGCGGGTTATGAGCCTGCCCAGGTGGTCGCAGGGAACCCGGAACTGCGCAGTACGCTGGATCTCATTGCTTCGGGATTTTTCTCGCCCGGCCGCCCGGACGATGCCAGGCCGGTGATCGACCGGTTGCTGAGCCTCGGTGAGCCCTTCCTGGTGCTGGCGGACTACGCTGCCTATGCGAAGGCCCAGGATCAAGTCGACGCACTGTACGCCTCGGAGGATCGGTGGAGCTATAAGGCGGTGGTCAATTGCTTGAACATGGGCTATTTCTCCAGCGATCGAAGCGTTCGCGAGTATGCGGAGCGTATTTGGGCGGTGAGGCCGGCGATTTGAAGGCGCCATCGAATTGACTGAACAGGCGATCAGCGAATTCGATCTGCATTTGTTCGGCGAGGGCAATCACAACCGGATTTATGACAAGCTCGGGGCGCATCCTTATACGCGCGGGACAGCGAGCGGCACGCGTTTCGCGGTATGGGCGCCGAATGCCGAGCGTGTCAGCGTGGTCGGTTCCTTCAATGGCTGGGACGGCAATGCGCACGTCATGCGGCCGCGCGGCAGCTCTGGCATCTGGGAGCTGGCCGTCGCCGATATCGGCGCCGGAACAGCCTATAAATTCGAGATTCGCGGCCGCGATGGCCGCCTGTTCCTGAAGGCGGATCCTTACGGCGCTGCGATGCAGCTGCGGCCGGATAATTGCTCCATAGTTGTAGAACTTGACGGCTTTCAGTGGCATGACGCTGACTGGCTGCGGCGCCGCGCAGAGATTGATCCCCGGCGTGAGCCTTTCAATGCGTACGAAGTGCATTTGGGGTCGTGGCGCCGCCCGTGGGAACAAAGGGTGCCGCCTTTTACGAATTGGCTCGAGGCCGCTGAGCAACTAATTCCCTATGCGAAAGATTTGAGCTACACGCATCTTGAACTTATGGGCATTGCCGAGCATCCGCTGGATGCCTCATGGGGCTATCAGGTGGTGGGTTATTACGCCGCGACTTCGCGCTACGGCTCTCCCCAGGACTTCATGCGCTTCGTCGATCGGTGTCACCAGGCTGGCATCGGCGTGATCCTCGACTGGGTGCCGGCGCACTTTCCTCGCGACGATCATGGCCTCGCGCAATTCGACGGCACTTCCTTGTACGAGCATGCGGACACGCGTGTCGGGGAGCACCGCGAGTGGGGCACCAAAGTGTTCAATTACGGCCGCCAGGAAGGGCGCAACTATCTGATAGCGAATGCGGTTTTGTGGGCCGACAAGTTTCACATCGACGGATTGAGCGTGGACGCCGTAGCTGCAATGCTGTATTTGGACTACAGCCGCGGCGCCGGGGAATGGCTGCCGAACCGTTATGGCGGGCGCGAGAACCTGGAGGCTATTGATTTTTTGCGCCAGATGAACAATGCGGTTCACGCCGCCTTTCCGGGTCTGTTGACCATCGCGGAGGAATCCACCTCATTCCCAGGCGTCACCCGGCCACCCGAACACGGCGGTCTCGGCTTCAATTTCAAGTGGAACATGGGCTGGATGAATGACACCTTGCGTTATATGTCCCTTGACCCTGTGCATCGGCGCTATAACCACGGACTCATTACTTTTTCGTTCGTCTATGCCTGGTCGGAGAATTTCATCCTGCCGATTTCCCATGATGAAGTGGTGCACGGCAAGGGCTCGGTGATTGCCAAGATGCCCGGGGATGAGTGGCAAAAGCGCGCAAATGTCCGCCTGTTGTTCAGCGTGATGTGCGCGCATCCCGGCAAGAAGCTGCTGTTCATGGGCTCTGAATTCGGACAATGGCCGGAGTGGCGCGATCAGGCGCAGCTCGAATGGCAGCAACTGGAATCCCTTGAGTATCGGCAATTGCGCGACTGCGCACGCCAGCTTAATCATTTGTACCTGGACACCGAACAATTCTACCGCAGTGACTGTGACTCCGACGGATTCCAGTGGCTGGATCTGCATAATGCCGAGGACAGCGTTTGGGCCTTCGCGCGCAGATCGGGAGGTCAACACGGCGGTTCAACCGTGATTTGCATTTTCAACGCGACCCCGGTGCCGCGCGAAGCCTACGAGGTCGGAGTTGCGCATCTTGGACGCTACCGCAAGCTGTTCGATTCCGATGCCGCCGAGTTCGGCGGGTCAGGCTACAACCGCCAGCCGCAAGTAGAGGCATCGGCGGCAAGCTCTTTTGGGCATCCCCAATCTTTGCGGTTGAATTTGCCGCCGCTCGGCGCGATGTTTTTTATGGGGCCATGAAGTGAAGAACATTTATGCGGGCACCCCGAGGCCGCTCGGCGCTACCTGGAGCAAGCGCGGCGTCAACTTCGCAGTGGCTTCGAGCAATGCGACCCGGGTCGAAGTCTGTCTATTCGATGCCGTCAGCGGCGCGGAAATAGCGCGCCATGATTTGCCCGGCCATACCGCGGATGTCTGGCACGGGTTAATTTCCCCGCGCCGTTGCGCCTTAGGTGCCCACTATGCATTTTGCGTTCATGGCGTCGACGACCCGCAACACGGCCAGCGTTTCGATGCAAGCGTGCCGCTGATCGATCCGTACGCGCGCGCTCTCTCGGCCCGGCCGCCGCTTCGCGGGCGTGTCATTGACCCGGCATTTCACTGGAATGGCGATAGGCCGCCGACGGTGCCCTGGCGCGACACGGTAATCTATGAGCTGCACGTGAAGGGATTTACCCGGTTGCATCCGGCGGTGCCGGAGAAATGGCGCGGCACTTATCTCGGGCTGTCCGTGGCGCCCGTGATCGAGCACTTGAAATCGCTCGGCGTAACCGCCGTCGAATTGATGCCATGTCAGGCATTCGTCAGCGAGAAATTCCTGGTCGATCACAAGCTCAGCAACTACTGGGGCTACAATCCGCTCGCCTGGTTTGCCCCGGCGAACGAGTATGCCGTTGATGACGCGGTGCTCGAATTCAAGACCATGGTCAGAGCACTGCACGCCGCTGGGATAGAAGTCATTCTGGACGTGGTACTCAACCATACGGCCGAGGGCAACGAGAATGGGCCGCTGTTGTCTTTGCGGGGTATCGACAATCCGGTTTACTACCGGTTGAATCCGGCGGATCTACGCCAATACGAAAATCTCACCGGAACCGGCAACACCGTCAATTGTCAGCATCCGCGCGTGCGTGCCCTCATCATCGATTGCCTCAAGTACTGGGTCGAGGAAATGCACGTCGATGGATTTCGTTTCGACCTGGGGACGGTACTGGGGCGCGAGGCCGCCGGGTTCAATGCGCAGGCCGCTCTATTCAAGGCGCTGCGTGCCGAGCCCGCGCTTGCCTATATCAAGCTGATCGCGGAGCCTTGGGATTTGGGGCCAGACGGCTATCAACTTGGGCATTTCCCGCCCGGTTGGTCGGAATGGAATGACCGCTACCGGGATACGGTACGCGCGTTCTGGCGCGGCGATGGCGGCAAGCTCGGCGAGTTCGCGGAAAGATTTGCCGGCTCCAGCGATATATTTCGCCACGACGGACGCAAGCCGACGGCAAGCGTCAATTTTGTGACCGCGCATGACGGCATGACGCTGAATGATTTGGTGTCCTACAACCAGCGGCACAATGAGGCCAATCTCGAGAATAACGGCGACGGCAACAGCAACAATTTGAGTTGGAATTGCGGTACGGAAGGACCGACGGACGATCCTGTCATCGTCAAACTGCGCAAAAGACAAATGCGCAATTTCCTCGCGACCTTGTTCCTGTCGCAGGGAGTTCCCATGTTGCAGGCCGGGGACGAATTCGGTCGGACCCAGCGCGGCAACAACAACGCCTACTGCCAGGACAATGAAGTTTCGTGGGTCGATTGGCGCTTGCGCGCCGCGAACCCTGACTTGCTGGAGTTCGTGCGTTTGCTCGCGCAGCTGCGCCGGTGCAACGCGGAATTTCGCCGCGAGACCTTTTTGAAGGGCGCCGCCTCGCGTGCGGGAGTCAAGGACGTGACGTGGTTAAACGTTCGTGGTACCGAGATGACGCAAAGTGAATGGCAGGATGCGAATCAGCGCACCTTGGGCATTTGGTTCGGGGAGCACGCAGGCGCGGTGGAACACCTTCTGTTATTGGTCAATGCGGCGGATTCGGAGCAGTCGTTTCGACTGCCCGCCGCGCCGGCGGATGGGCCTTGGATTTGCTTGTTCGACACCGCGGCGGAAAGCCTGGCGTCAAACAGCCTTGGCAAGGTGCAAAACTACGCGCTCAAAGCCCACAGCGTCGCGCTGTTGGAGTGCTGAGTGGTGGACGAGGCATCGATCGAAAGACTCGCCCGGCTGCGCGGCCTCGGCGATGCCTACCATAACTATCGCGGCGAGTTGCAGTACTTCAGCCTCGAGACCAAAGCCGGCATTTTAAAAGCCATGGGCTGCGTGGTGGATGACGGTAATGCCCTCGCTGCCGAGATCGCGCAGATCGAAGGCGCGCGGTGGCGCAAATCTTTACCGGTGGTGGCTGCCGCGCAGGGTGCGAGAATCGGCTTCGACATCAATGTCACCGCTCGCGAGTTCGGCGGCACGATTGTCTGGTGCGTGCTGCTCGAGGACGGCTCCCGATTGCACGGCAGCGTCTCGAGTGCCGAGTGCGCGGAAGTCTGGCGCGGCGAGGTTGCCGGGTCATGGATTACGCGCCGCCGCTTCGAGTTGGCCGCGGATCTGCCGCCCGGCTACCATGAGTTCGAAGCGAAGATAGCCGGCGGCGCCGCCGGCCACTGCTTGCTGATCGTTTCACCCCCGAAATGTTTCGAGCCGCCCGCGCTTGCCGCCGGCCGACGTCTTTGGGGCGTCGCGGTGCAGCTGTATACCCTGCGCTCGAACAGCAATTGGGGCATCGGCGATTTTGGCGACTTGGAAATGCTGATTCGCTGGATGGCTCCATGCGGCGCCGGCTTCATCGGCGTCAATCCCCTGCATGCGCTGGCACCGGCGGATCCGGCGCGCTCGAGTCCCTACAGTGCATCGAGCCGGCATTTCCTCAATATCTTGTACATTTCAGTCCCGGCGGTGCCGGAGTTTGAGGACTGCACGGCTGCGCGCACGCGAGTGGCCGATCCGGAATTCGCGCATCGCTTGGTCAGCCTGCGCGCCCAGCAGCTGGTCGACTATCGCGGCGTCGCGGATTCGAAAATCGAAATTCTTGCGCTGCTCTATCAATCCTTCCGCGACAAGCATCTGGCGACGCGCACGCAGCGCGGCCGCGATTATCTTGATTTCGTCGCGCGGCGCGGACTGCCGTTGCAGATGCATGCCCGGTTCGACGCGCTTGATCGCCATTTTCGCGCAGCCCTAGGATCTGCATCCGGATGGATGAGCTGGCCGCAGGAGTACCGCGATGTGAACGGCAGCGCGGTAGCACGCTTCGCGCTTGAACATCGCGAGGAGGTTGAGTTCTTTGCCTACTTGCAATGGCTGGCCCACGAGCAGCTGGTGCGAGCGCAGGCGTTAACGCGAGAACTCGGCATGCCTATCGGACTGTATGGAGATTATGCGGTGGGCGCCAATCCGTCGGGATCGGAGACCTGGATGGATCACTCCAGCTATTGTCTCGGCGCGGAAATAGGCGCGCCTCCGGATCCGTTGGCGCTCAAAGGCCAGGGGTGGGGAATTCCTCCGGCGGACCCGGCAGCACTGCAGGCGCAACGCCTGCAGGGGTTTATCCAGCTGATTCGCGACAACATGCGCTATTACGGCGCGCTGCGCTTGGATCATGTGATGTCGCTATACCGTCTGTGGTGGGTTCCCGCGGGTTGCCCCGCAACGGCGGGCGCCTATGTCCACTATCCGCTGCGGGAGCTGTTGACCGTGCTGAGTCTTGAGAGTGCGCGCAGTTCCTGCTTGGTCGTGGGCGAAGATCTTGGCGTGGTACCGGATGCGATGCGCCAGGCGATGCCTGAGTTCGGTCTGTATCACTACAAGGTGCTGCTGTTCCAGAAGATCTCCGGTCGATTTCGCAGGCCGGACGAATATGAAAGACAGGCCCTGGCAGCGGCCACCACGCACGATCTACCGACGCTGCATGCGTACTGGGAGGCACGCGACATCGAACTGCGGCACCGATTGAATCTTTATCCCAGTGCTGAAATTGAGAGCGATGTCGTGCGGCAGCGCGATCATGACCGCGAGATGCTGCTGATCGCGCTGCGCGAACAGAGAATCAATCCCGCGCATCCCAGTGCGCCGCTGGAGCCCTACACCGACGACCTCGGCCACGCGCTGCATCTTTATCTGGCGCGCTCCTCGGCCGCCCTGGTCGCCCTGCAAATCGACGACCTGTTGGGAATGACCGACCCGGTGAACGTGCCTGGAACCTTTGCCGAGTATCCAAACTGGCAGCGGAAAGTCACGGCATCGATCGAAGATATGGCGGCGCGCAGCGATCTTAAAGCGCGGCTCGCTGAGATCAACCGCGCGCGGCTCTCAGACAGCTCCTAACCTGAAGCGACGGGCTTCGACGCGGCCTGAGCGCGGGCGGCCCAGACCCACACAAATCCACCCACCAGCACAGCCACCGGCAGAATCTGCATGGCGGTCGCCAACGAGGAGGCGTCCGAGATCGCGCCGACAATCAAGGGCGAAATCGCATCGCCGAGTGCATGAATCGCAAAGACGCTCAAGGCGATGGCAGTGGCCCGTTCGCTGGCGATGACCAGATTGATGATGGCGGCGTTGATGGGGCCGGTCGATAGGAACAAGAGAAGTTGTGCCGTCACCATGTATGCGGTGTACATCGTCGTGGAGGTCGTTGTGATAGCCAACCAGACAAAGGGCGCTGCAGCGAGCGTGGCATAGGCTGACAGCCACAAATACGCCTGCCGCGAATTCTTGGCAAAGTAATCGCCCATCCAGCCGCCGATAAACGTGCCGACGAATCCCGTGACGACCACGATGGTGCCGAAGTTCACGGTGGCTTCGCTGCGCGGAATGCCGCGGACCCGCTCCAGGAAGGACGGCATCCAGACGGCCAAGCCACCGATGCCGAATGTATAAGCCGCATATCCCAACACGGTCAGCGCATAGGGTTTGTTGCGAAGCAGTTTCCAGTACGTCAGCAACGCTTCGCGGCTCAGGCTGGCCCGCAGTCGACTCGGTGCCGGCTTATCCAGGCCGGCAGCTTGGTCTTGAATGCCGCGCGGCGGATCACGCAACAGCAGGCACAACGCCGCGAGCAGCAAACCCGGGACGCCGGCGACAAAAAATGCCGCACGCCAACCGTAGTGTTTGTCCACCAGTCCGCCAACGACATAGCCCAATGCGGAACCGACTGGAATGGCGCAGAAGAAGATCGCCATGACGCGGCCGCGTTGGCGCACCGGAAAATAATCAGACAGCAAACTCGGTGCGATGGTGACGTAGGCGGCTTCGCCGACGCCCACCGCTGCGCGCGCCGCGAACAGCGTGAGATAGTTGACGGCAAATCCAGACAGCGCGGTGGCGAAACTCCAGCACGCCACGCCGATGGCGATCAGCCGCGGCCGCGAGCGGCGATCTCCCAGTGCGCCGAACACCGGCGCGAGCAGCGTATAAACGATCAAGAAGCCGGTCATCAACGACCCCAAGTTGGTATCGGATAGTCCGAGGTCGGAATGTTTGAGGCTTTCGAGAACGCCGGCGACGACGAAGCGGTCGAGGTAGCTGAATAAGTTGATGAAGGCAAGAATCGCGAGGCCCGCATTTGCCGAGGCAAGCCAGGACTTTTGTTTTTGTTCGACCACGCCGAAGTATAGTAGCGATCCGGGCAATTGCACGCAGAAGCGATTGGATTGCGCACTAGCGTATAACTTATTGATTTTTATAGTTTTTAGGAGATTACTTTGGCCAAGCCGAACTACCGCCATGCGAAAAAACAAAAGGAAGCCGCCCGAAAAGCTCGGCAGGATGCCAAACAATTACGGCGCTCGACAGCGCCAGAGGTTCCTGCCGAACCCCCGCCGGCCAAGCCTGGCGAATGAGTGGCGCCCGCGAAGCGTCATGGACGACGCGATCCAGCGGCGGCTGTTGCGCGACGCGAGTCAGAGCGACAAGCTTCAAGTGATATGACCCGCGCCGCTCTCAAGACGAATCCGCAACGCGGCGAGATCAAATCAAGCGTCAGCGCTAATGAGTCACCGCTTGCAGTCGCTGAGCCAAGCTTCGTGTCCCGTCGATGCGAGGCAGAAACCGGCGCGCTGAAAGCGGCGGCTTGAGCACCCCATTAAAAAGTTGATTTCACGCGCGCTTTAACGCGCTAATTCACGGAGTTGTCGCCGCCCGGCGACGGCGCCGTCGCATTAAGAGGACTTCACAGATCTTTGCCTGCTCAGCGCTTCTCTTAGGGCCTTCAATCGCACGACAATAGCCCGCATGCGGGACTTCATTTCGAAGCTGTTTGCCGTGCCGTTAGGTTTAGCGCTGCTGGCGATCGCGGCGTGCAACGGCAGCACGGTCGTGACGCTGACCGCGACGCCCTCGTCGGATCCGTTTGTTGCCTATCGGGTCGGGTTGGCGTCGATACAGCTGCAAACCTCCAGTGGTAAACCGAGCACGGTGATTTTTCCCGCGGAGACCACTGTAGATTTTACAAAGGTCACTGACCTGAGCGAGGTCATCGGTGCGCCGACCGTGCCCAAGGGTACGTATTCCGGCGCGGAAATTACGCTCGATTACAGCACCGCGCAGATCATCTACGACGACGGCAGTCTGGACGGTATCGCCCTGACGCCGGTGGATTCAAGCGGCAAAGCATTGGGCCTGGCCCGCGTGACCGTGTCCCTGGATCCCGCTGATCCGCTGCGCAGCGCCGCGAAGCAGGCTTTTCGCCTGTCCTTGAGCCTCAATCTGGCGGCCTCCAACCTCATCAACTTGAGTAACAATACGGTAACAGTCACGCCCCTGATCGCGGCGAGCATGCAACCCATCGATGCCAAGCAGGTGCGCCTGAACGGTCCGCTGCAGGGCGCCAATAGTTCTTTCGTGGCGACGGGCGTGATGCCCTTCGACAGCACTACGTCTGCGCTGGGGAGCCTCCAGGTCGCGCCGAGCGATTTGACCACCTACGAGATCAACGGCTTTGTCTCGACGGGCGCGGCAGGCCAGTCGCAGCTCGCGGGACTGCCGTCGAGTACGGTGGTGACGGTGTTTGGGACGCTCACCGCATCGAACGCGGCGGCGATCATCGATACAACCACGACCGACACAAACGCCACGACCGGTACCACCACGACGCCCGTCGTAACGACACCGACCTCGACCGCCTCCGTGACTTTCACCGCGTCGCAGGTCCTGGTCGATGGCGGCGCTCAGGGCGTGGGATTTTCCCGCGTGTCGGGAACCGTGGCGGCGCGCAGCGGCAACACCTTGGGGATCGAAGAGGCGACCCTGATCCAGAATGGCACCGCCGAGACCCTGGTGCCGGGTACGACCATCGTCAACCTGGGTCCCAGCACCTTCGTCACTTTCTTCGGCCAAGGAGCCGAGGCCGCAATCAGTACGCAGCAGATTTCGGTGGGCTCGGTCATTGAGGCTTTCGGCACGGCGAGCAACACCAGCACCGGCCAAGTTCTTCTGGATGCCAGCGCCGGTCGAGTGCGTCTCGACCTGACCTCGGCGTCTGGGTTGGTGACTGTGCAGGGCAACAACTCCTTGACTCTCGATCTGATCGCGCTCGGCGGCCGTGCGATTAGCGCCTTCGACTTCACCGGCAGCGGCGCGGATCCGACTCAATACGGAGTGGGATTCAACAGCAGCAGCGGCAGCACGCCGGATCTCAGCAATTCTACGGTGGGCGCGCCGGTCATCGTCAGCGGCTTCGCCAATGCATTCGCAAGCGCGGCGCCTAATTTCATGGCCTCCACGCTGCTCGATCCGACCACCATCGATGCGCAGTTGGTGATCGATTGGAGCGGCGGCACGGCCGCGCCCTTCAGCTCTTTTGACAGCACTTCCATCGTGCTGGACCCCGCCACCAGCAACTTCGGACTGCGTCATGAGATCCTAATCGGATCGCAGCTCATCAACTTGGTGGGTCTCGCATCCAACCCAACCATTACGCCGGCAACCAGTTCGACCGCGGTGTTTTCGATCGGACACGCCGCCGCCTCGACCGTGGAGAATTTCGAGACCTATTCCGCATTCATCACGCAGCTGCAAAC
>Ga0265760_10000089_pt1 | contig 23460 bp, 20 predicted proteins | sample NZIome_2_FD_200831 | JGI IMG/M metagenome (GOLD analysis project Ga0265760, IMG submission 200831) | Metatranscriptome of rhizosphere microbial communities from Maridalen valley, Oslo, Norway - NZI1 (Metagenome Metatranscriptome) | ecosystem: Host-associated > Plants > Roots > Rhizosphere >...
AAGGATGCCACCATGAAAACGACTCTTCGTTCCGGTCGGATTTCGCAAACCTTCACGCGCGCCCTTGCCGCGCCAATAATCGCCGTCGCGTTTCTAACCCTTGCAACTTACCAGACCTCTGGCCAGACTTACACCAGCCTCCACAATTTCACCGGCAGATCGGATGGGGGATATGCTCTCGCGCCTGTAATCATCGACGGCGACGGCAACCTCTATGGCACCACCTTTCAGGGCGGAGACATGCACTGCAGTCCCGGCCAGGGTTGTGGAACGGTCTTCAAAATCGATCCCAGCGGCAACGAAACCGTACTCTACGCTTTTAAGAGCGATATTCCTGACGCGGCATTTCCCACTGCGGGCCTCGTTCGGGATCCCTCCGGCAACCTTTTTGGAACTAGCATGCTGGGGGGCACTTCGGGCATTGGAACCCTATTCGAGCTGAATACCAGCGGTAACGAGATCGTCCTCTACAGTTTTACCGGCGGGAAGCGCGGAGCATATCCCGCTGGAAATATTGTTCGCGATCCGGCGGGCAACATCTACGGTACCGCTAGGTTCGGCAATCCGAAGTGCGATCCTGCTTACTCAGGTTGCGGAATCGCTTTCAAACTTACACCCACCGGTAAATACAGTGTGCTTCACACCTTCCAGCATCAAGTCGGCGAAAATCCGTCGGGCTTGTCCCTTGACCAGTCGGGTAACCTTTACGGCACCACCTTGCTGGGCGGAGACCTGACCTGCAACGGCGGCCAAGGCTGTGGAACCGTCTTCAAGATCGATCCCAGCGGCAAACTAACTAATCTTTACAACTTCCACGGCCCTGACGGAGCCTTTCCGACCAGCGGAGTCATTCGGGATAGCTACGGGAACCTCTACGGAACCACCAGCGCAGGCAACTCTGGAGTCGTCTTCAAACTCGATCCCACGGGCCATGAGACCGTACTGTACACGTTTACCGGAGGCCCCGACGGAGGCACCCCTGAAGGAAGCTTGCTACTCGACCCGAACACCGGCACTTTTTACGGGACCACGAACGTGGGCGGTGACTTGAGCTGCGATCCCAACGGAGGCAGCGGGCCCGGCTGCGGGACGGTGTACAAAATTGATGCCAGCGGCGTCTTCACCGTTCTCTACGCATTCGAAGGGAAGCATTCCGAATTTCCATTTGCTGGTGTCGTAATGGATCCTGCCGGAAATCTTTACGGAACCACAACCGGTTTTCCAAATTGCTGCGGTGATGAAGGCTCGGTCTACAAACTGACGCCGTAAAAGACGAAACGGACGATTCCGGTCGCGTGCTGCGTCGCCCTCACAATCTCCCTTCTCGACTAAGGTCGACCCACAATTGGCGGTAACCGCAGAGCTTTCCGCCTGCGTGCAACCATGCGTTTAGTCGCATTATTGATGTGGTTTCGACGGGAGTGCTTCATTCTGCAAAGGCGACAGGTGTTTGAAATATCCCCATAACGCTCGTTGACCGGGATCCCCGTTCCCAGGGGTGAATGAGCGTTATCGATTTTTCACCAATCATCGCGATTCCCCTGCTCGGCTTAGTAGGCGGTCCACGCTCTCGGAGCCATATCTGAGACGCCTTTGCATCCCGACAGGCGAAGGACGCAGCCGAAATCCAAGTGGAGGATGTCCGTTTCCGGATTGTGACCGAAAACCGCGTCAAATCGAGGCAAAACGCCTGTTCCGTACTTCCGTACCCCATCGGTAGACATCGAATAGTACGGTGTGAGAAACTCTGCGGCCATGGCCCGAGAACTGGTGTGGTTGGAAGACAGCACCTTTGCGGCTTGGGGATGCAACACTTGCGGCTGGATTCTGCCTCGCAAGCGATCTAACAGACCATCTCCCGAGGTGAAAGAAGCTTTCAGCAAACATGAGTGCGCCAAGTTCCCCCGCCGCGCACCGGCTCGGAATGGGTCTTTAAAGCGCGATTCCCGCCCGCTGTAGCGATCTTCTGGCCGGGTACGTCTGACGGGCTCACCCTGCGATGGTTGAAGTTTGGTATGGGTAGGGCTCTATTACGTGAACGGACGGGTCGGGATATGGTCGTCCAAAGTGCAACAGGCTAAAGCATAACCCGATGGTCCACGGTACGCTTTGAATGAGCGTCACAGTCACAAGACGCCGTCTCGTATCCAGGCTGCGTACGGCCGCAACATCGTTGAGGCGCCCAAGCGGAATCCAATCGTGAACCCAGAGAAAAAGAACTTGAAACACTTGGAGAGCGAGCAAAACCATCTCGATTTCGCGATTTGCCGGGAAATGCGGCTGTGCCATTCTCGCCTCTTACCACCATTATGAGCTCGATTACTCCCGAGTCACGTCACGGGCAAGCAGGAAGTAATCCCAAGGGAAGGGTTGCCGACAACCCACCCACGCGGTTTCTATTTTCCGCCAAGGGGTATCTTGCGTTGCAATTCGTCAACGAAGTTCTCGAGGAAGATCACGTGGCCCGAGTCCGGTTGCGGGGAAGCAAATGCGGCGGCGATGCGCTTTCCATCGGCGGAAATGTCGTACTGGGCTGCCACCCCGCCGTTCAGCGTCATAGCCAGGCTATGGTTGGACCACACTCGCGGCTTCTCCGCCACGAATACATCACTCTTTACCGAGTAGCTCGCCACCATGATTCGATCAGCCGGCACATCGTAGAAGTATAGGTCCTTCCCATTCCGAGCGAAGATGGGTATGGCTCCCCCATCACTCGAAATCTGCCAGCGGCCGCCTGTGTCGGGAAACGCGCGGACGTAGACTTGGTTGGTACCCGACTCGTCAGAGGAATATGCCAACCAACGTCCGTCTGGAGAGAAGCTGGGGTCACGCGCTGCAGCTGGCGTTTGCACGAATGCCTCGGGAGTTCCTGCCTTTAGTCCGTTTTCGTCCCGCTCCACGGCGACGGTCCAGATATCCGGCCCTTGCATTTCCTGGGCTGAATGTTGAAAGAAAGCAAGCCTTTTGCCATCGCCGGTGAAGGAGGCTGGATACTGAGCCTCCTTGTTCTCTGTCAAGGGCCTGGGCTTATCGCCGCCGTCGGCTCGCACCGAAAAGATTCCGTGCAGAGTGCCATAGACCACGTATTTGCCGTCGGGCGTCCAGACGGGGTAGGCGGCAGTCGGCTCCATGGCCAATGGAGTCAGCGTATCGCGGCGCAGGTCATAGACCCAGATTCCAGCACCTGCACGTTCGTTGTTCCTAACCGCCAGGTGCTCGCCGTCGGGTGAGAGCTTGGGATGCTGAAATGTCCCGGGCTTGTTTAGCAGCGGTTGCGTCTTCCCACTGGTATCCAACCACTGGATCGACATCTGCGAGTTGTCGATGTCGCTGCTGCGGTACACGAGCGTCCCAGTGCGCGCAAAGCTTAACTTCGCTGAACCGAACGAATCTGCATAAGAGACCTGCTGCAAAACGGGCACGGCTTGGCCTCTCATCTCCAGTCTGTCTAAATCGAAACGAACCGCGAAAAGCGTTCCACGATTGACATAGGTGAGAAAGCCCTGGCCATCAGATGCTGCAATGTAGCGGCCAAACATCGAGCCCCGCTGCAGCGTTTTCCGGTGGCCGTCCGGCAGAGTTACTACATCGATGTGGGCGTCGCTGTAGCCATTGAGGGCATTGTGAACAGTAAACAGAATGGCCCTGCCCCCGGGCAAGATCTGCGGCCAGCGATGCGTCCGATCATCGCCTTGGAGCTGCGTGATAGGCACGGGAGTACCGCCATCGGAGGAGACGCGCGACAGTCCAGCATTGGGATGAAAACCTGTAACAATGTTGCCATCATCTCCCCAATCAGCGCCGGTGAAAGAGGCTCCCGTGTCACACAACACAATTTCAGAACCTCCCTCAACCGAGATTTTCCTAAGCTTGCCGTTGGCCGTAAAACCGACCCACTGTCCATCGGGTGAAAAGAACGGGCTGGTCGCTCCTGGCGTGACACCGAGTTCCGTCGCATTGGGCTGATCGAGTTTGCGGGTGAACAGGCGGCCGCGAGAGAGGTAGGCGATGCGGGAGCCGTCGGGCGAAATAATAGCGTCAGACCCGCCTATTGCGCCCAGCAGAACGTCACGGCCTAAATCGACTTCCAAGCGGACCAGCGGCTTCAGTTCCGGAGGGCGTGTGACACGGTAAGCAATCCATGACGCGGCCACGGCGACGAGCGTTGAAAACACGGCCGCGCCAATCCATAACGATGACTGCGGGCGCTCGGAAAATTCAGCTTTGGAAGCACCGTCGGTCAACCCCTGCGAAATCCACTGCAGCTCGATTTTGATATCGCGAGCGCTCTGCCAGCGGTTTTCGGGATCTTTCTCCAAACACCGTTTGAGCAGTCGATCGAGAGCAAGAGGGGCAACCTCGTTGATCGAGGGGGCCGGGCGTTCCATGATCGCGGCGATTACGCTTGCTGGCGATGAACCATCAAAAGCCCGCTTTCCCGTAATCATCTCGTAAAGCACCAGTCCGAACGAGAAGATGTCGCTGCACGCATCGATGTCATGGCCGGTGGCCTGCGCCTGGAGCTGTTCGGGTGACATGTAATAGAGCGTGCCGACGATTTCGTTCTTCCCGGTGAGCGCCATGGTCAGCGTGGCGTCACTGGGTGGATTCTTCCCTTGTGCAATTTTGGCAAGGCCGAAATCGAGAAGCTTGACCCCGGTTTTTGTGACCAGAATGTTCGCTGGCTTCAGATCGCGGTGGGTAATTCCTTTTCTGTGAGCGGCGTCGAGAGCGTCGCAAATCTGGGAGGCATAGATCAGGGCCTGCGCCATAGGCAGTGGTCCCCTGAGCGGAGTACCCTCGATGTACTCCATTACAAGATAGTTCGGCCCGACATCATGAAGAGTGCATACGTTGGAGTGGTTCAGGGCCGCGACCGCATGGGCTTCGCGCTCAAAGCGCTCGGAGAACTGCTCGTTGGAAACCTTGATTGCGACAACGCGATCCAGCCGCGTGTCGCGGGCCTTATAGACCTCGCCCATGCCGCCCGAACCGAGAGGTGCAGTGATCTCGTACGGACCTAGGCGAGTTCCGGGCGTCAATGCCATAAGCGTCGAACGATTGTACCGCTGGGAATGCAACCGGGGAACGCATAACGGTCAAGCAGGAGGTAATCCCAAGGTAAGGTTTGCCGACCATCCACGAACCGACTACGACCAGATCACAGTGCGATCATGATGGCGATAGTCGTCCGTCCCGTGAGCGCCATAAAGCGTGGAGAGAGCCGCGATTGCGCTCCCCGAGACGAGTATCCCTCGGCGAGTGATTGCCATAGCAGCCTCCTGCGATTGCGTCTCTAAGGCGCGACTTTGGTGGCAGTTCCTTCTGTGAGGGTTAATAGCGGCCGTTCGCGTCGAGCATTTCATACTTCGACGTATACTGAGAGGCTGATAAGATCGTGATTGTCGTTTTTCCTTTGGCGGCTTTGCCAAACACCTTGTCTTCAAGCATCCACGTCCAAGTATTTCCGTTAACCGTTCCTGTGCTGCTACCCACGAGTCCGGCACTGCTCGCGTAGAATTCTGTATAGACCTTCGCATCGCTGTCGTAGGCGATGATGGCGTCGGTCCTCGGCATTTGCCCTTCAGCGCGGCTCTCGACACAGAATCCCCCCGGACCCAATGTAACTGTCGCGGTGGTGACACCCTTACCGGCCGGCACATACTCGTTGGCTTTAATCTCGGTTTCCACTTTCCATGTGCCAAGGAAGTACTCCAACTTCTTGTGCTCGGGGCCTGGCCTGGCCCCGGAATCCTGCTGTTGAACACCAGCCTTGTGGTGCCGAGTGAGTAAGTCGCTTGTGGAAGAACTGACGTGCCGAGGCGCCGAGGACAAGAAAAAGTTTAGGACCGTGAGCCAAAGTGCCTTGGTTTTCCGGATATATAAGTGAGGATGGACCGGGGACGACGTGGGGATCCCGATTGCGCGTGCGTAAGGGGAATTGATCTCTTTGCGCTTATTCTCTGTAGACGGTGAGCAAACCCATAGGTTGAACAAAATCGGAAGAGTGGATTTCCAAATTCATTGTGGAGGCCGATCATGCGCGCCAGAAACTTCTTGTGTCAGATACTACTTCTCGCTGTGTTCTGCGCTTTGGCTCGAGCCCAAGTGGTCGTCACCGATGACGCCAACACGTTGTCGCTTACGCCAAAAACGAATTACGGCGGCAGCATCGCACTGATTGTCTGTCCGGGATCGAACACCTACATAAAGTTCAGCTTTGCCAACCTGCCCTCGGGCATCAACGGCTCCAGCATTTCCGGGGCAAATGCCGTCCTCTATGTGGACGCGGTGCTCACCTCCGGCACCATGGACGTTTATGCCGTCAGCGGCCCGTGGTCGGAAGGCACGATCACCTATAACAAGGCGCCCGCGCTGGGCAACCAGATTCTGAGCGCCGTGCCGGTCAGCAAGACTGGGTACTTGTCGCTGAACCTGACTTCGACGGTGCAGGCCTGGCTGAACGGCAGTCTGGCCAACTACGGGATTGCGCTGGTGCCCAGTTCCGGCAGTTCGATCTCGGTCTCCTTCGACAGCAAAGAGAACCTTTTCACCAGCCACACCGCACAGCTGCCGTTGGTGCTGGTGTCGGCGGGGCCACAAGGGCCACAGGGTCCGGCGGGACTGCAAGGCCCGTCAGGATCAACAGGATCCCAAGGCCCGCAAGGCGCCACTGGGGCGACTGGACCACAGGGCACCACCGGGCCTGCCGGACCGGTGGGACCTCAAGGGCCGCAGGGGTCGACAGGATCAACGGGCGCAACGGGTCCAGCGGGGCCTCAGGGCCAAGGATTCTCCGGATTAAGCACGGTTGCTTATTCAACGACACCAGTGTTTGATGCCAGTCAGGGCAGTTCGATGAAGCTGACCTTGACTGGTGACGTGACTTCCTCGACGCTGACGAATGCAACTGCCGGTCAGCCACTATTCGTCATCCTTTGTCAGGACCCGGCCGGCGGCCATCTCTTTGTCTCTCCCGCGAACCTAAAGTGGAACGCGGATCTCGTGCAAACGGCAAATTATTGTTCGGCACAGGGGTTCATTTTTGACGGGACTACCGCCTATAACTTGGCACGGCCAACAGGGTTTTCAGTGGGTGGGAGCATCACCGGCCTCAACGGTGGCGGTCTGACGCTCCAGTTAAACGCCGGAGCAACACTCTCCGTGGCGGGCGCTGCAACGTCATTTCTGTTCCCCAGCGCGCTGCCCTCAGGGCAAGCCTATTCCGTCACCATTGCAGCTCAACCAACGGCGCAAACCTGCACGGTCAGCAATGGCAGCGGAACGATCAACGAGGCCGACGTGTTGAACATAAGCATCTCTTGCTCCGGCGCAGGCGGATTCACCGTGGGCGGTACGGTTCAAGGAGGAGGGTCGCAATTCTCCGGCGATACCATCCCCGTGACGTTGACTTACCCATCAGGGACAGAGACCCTCAACGTATCCCCTGCACAGACCCAATTTACCTTCACTACGCTTTTGCAGAACGGACAGAGCTACTCAGTTACTTCGCCGCAAGAAGGCTTTCCCCTTTCCGGAGGTGTCCCTGGAGCACTCATATGCTCGGCGATAAACGTCTCTGGAGCAATCGCCTCCGCGAACGTGACCAACATCGCACTTAATTGTGGCGCAACGCCTTAAGCTTTGGATCTCAACGCGTGCTGGTCGTGGATTTGGCGCGAAATGGCTTCCCCGGCGTTTCCGTGGACTGGGGCCTGGCCCAGCCAAGATTCTGGCGAGGTGGTGCACCGGGAACGGCAGGCCTGCCGGTAATGTTCGGGGCGGAGGGGGTGGAACTGTCGCGGCTGCACGGCTAACAGGTTATCCTCCCGCATGATCCGCGCTACCCGCTTGTGATTCACCGCTATGCCGTGGCGGCGTAGTTCTGCAGAGATCCTTCGATATCCGTAGCGCCGCCGATGTTCGATCGCGATCTGCTGAATCACCGACCGCACTTCGATTTCCTCTTCCACGGACTCCGGTTCCTGTAACCAGCGATAGAAGCCCGCCCGACTCACCGGCGCGAGTTCGCACATACGCTCGACGCTCAAGCCACCTTGCAACGGCATCATCTCTTGGATTTGCTTGTAGATGCCTTCTCGCCAGACCTGCTGCTCTGCTGGCGTCGAGCCTCGACTTTTTGCAAGGCACTTCTGAAAAAATCCACCTCCGGGGTCTTTTCCGCCAAGACCTGCTTCAAATGGTTCACCTCTTTGCGCAGCGTGGAGGCGCGTGCGTCTTGCCCGAGTGCTTCCATCCCCGGTATCTCGGGATCCAGTTCGTCGCGCCACCGGTAAAGTTGCCGGCGTGAGACCTGCAGCTCTCTCGCCAGTGCCACGATGTTTTCGCAGCCTCGCAGTCGCTCCACCGCAAACTCACGGAACTCTTTCGTATATCGTCTTCTTTGCCACTCGCAGTTTCCTTTCCTGCAAATGTGCCATTTCCGTCTGTCTCAAAATAGGGGTTCAGTCCAGCAGATGCAGAACAGAGAGATGCGAAAAAACCCAATAATAATGGGAAATTTTGGTCGGGACGGGCAGATTTGAACTGCCGACCCCTCGCACCCCAAGCGGCTCTGAAGGGTCAGAGTCGAAGTAAATAAACGCTTTTCGGCTTTCTCGGGTGGTCTCTTTCCTCTGTTTATCCCTAGTTGTGTCACAAAAATGTCACAACGTTCTCACCCATCGGCCTGTCCGGCGAGGCGATGGGTTCGGGTTTCAGCGTGTTCAAATCCACTGATTCGGTCGCTCTGATTTCAGAAAACGCATCGAGATTTGCGGTTTACGCAATTTTCGCACACGAATAGTTTTCCGAATCGGCGGGGTGGTTTTGTTCTCACATGGCAAATCACACTTCGGCTGTGCCATTTACATTCTCGCTTTCCGCTTTCGCTAGTGCCTTCATCATTTTTTCCCACACAACCAGCCCGATTCCCGTATGTTCACAAATGGGTGCTGACCACTCTCGCCGCAAGTCCTTTGCATTCAGCGTCCGGATTGTTCGATTTTATCGTTGATTAATCGGTCGTTTCGCGAACTAACAGAATGGTGAAAACAGTAGCCCCCTATTGCCGAGTTTCCACTTCCAGACAAAACAACGAAAACCTAACGAGCGCTAGTGGATCAGCCCCTTCTGTAAGTCGGACTTAAACAAGCTCCCGGCCTGCTCGGCCACGACTGGATGACTGAAATAATAGCCTTGCGCCTCGGCGCAGCCGTGGCGTTGCAGGAAGTCGAGCTGCGAATGGTTTTCTACGCCTTCCGCAATGACCCGATGGTTCAGGCTGTTTCCGATGCTGATCATGGCGTCTACCATGGTGTTGCCTTCCAGGTCCGCGGTTATCTCCTGCACGAACGATTGATCGACTTTAAGCGTGTCCACCGGAAAACGCCGCAGGTAAGTAAAGCTGGAATAGCCCGTGCCAAAGTCGTCGATGGCCATCCGAACGCCCATCGCCTTCAACGCAAGCAGGGTGACCACGGCCGATTCCGGATCCTGCATCAAGACACTCTCGGTGAGTTCCAGCTCCAGATTTTGCGGCTCCATGCCGGTAGCAATCAACACGGCCCGCACCCCTGACAGGAAGTCCTTGCCCTGAAATTCGACTGGGGACACGTTCACCGCGACCGGCATAATCCCGAGTCCTGCATCTCTCCAGGCTCGGGACTGTTTACACGCTTCCAGTAATACCCACTGTCCAATCGGCAAAATCAAACCGCACTCTTCCGCAATGGGGATGAACGCGGCGGGAAGCAGCACGCCCTGCTGAGGATGTATCCAGCGGATCAGCGCTTCCATTCCCGTGATCAGCCCTGTCTTAAGACTGATCTTAGGCTGGTAGTGCAGCAAAAACTCGTTTCGTCCCAGCGCGTAGCGCAAGTCTCGTTCCAATAACAACCGTGTTGCCAGGCGCACGCGCATATCGCTGCGGAAGAACTCGTAGCGATTCCGGCCGTGCTGCTTGGCTTCGTACATGGCAGCGTCTGCCTGACTCAGCAGGCTTTCCGCGTCCTGCCCGCCACCGGGATAGGTGCTTCCCCCGATGCTCACGTTGATATCAAGAGTCTTGTTGTCGATAATGTGCGGGGCCGCGACCGCCCGCAGGACTTTTCGCGCGGTAATGGCTGCGTCTTCCGCATTCTCCACCTGGGAGAGCAGGATCACGAACTCGTCTCCGCCCATCCGGCACACTGTGTCCGTCCGCCGGACGCAGGCAACCAAGCGCCCAGCCACCGACCGCAGCAGCTTGTCTCCCATGGTATGGCCCAGCGAGTCGTTGATTCTCTTGAATTGATCCAGATCGACAAACAGCACCGCGAGTTGATTGCCCCGGCGTTCGGCCAGGGAAATCGCCTGCTTCAGGCGGTCGTTGAACAACGTGCGGTTGGGCAAATTAGTGAGGACATCATGCTGCGATGCGCGCGATGTTTCGAGGGAAGCGGCGCGGGCGGCGCCGACGTCGCGGATCACCAATACTGCTCCGATGCGATTACCGGCACGGTCATTGACAACGGTTACCCGGTTTTCGATTCCTAATTCGACCCCGTCGCGTCGAACCAGCGTACAGCTGATAGAACTCATAACGGCCGCGATGGTTCTATCCCCGTGGATAACGGTCGCCACAGCATTGTCGACGGCTACTCCGCTCGCACTATCGACCAGTCGCAGCACGTCCTCTATGGGACGACCCAGCGCCTCCTCGCGAAACCACCCAGTCATCTTTTCCGCTACGCGATTTAAATAGGTGAGGCTGCCACGAGTATCGGTGCGCAGTACGGCCTCTCCAATCGAATCAAGCGTGGCGTTGGCAACCTCGTTTTCCAGCGCCACTGCCTCCGCCGCATGGCAGCCCATCATAGAGCGGACAGTCCGCCGCAGCCGGTAGCCGTCGGTTTGCTTCTTGAGCAGGTAATCCTGTGCGCCGCGCTGTACACCTTCCCGAGCGGCCGCCTCAGTGTCCGCTTCGCTCAGGATCAGAATTGGCACACCGGGCGCAGCCTGAAAAAGCTGGTCTAGCATTTCGGCGTTTTGGCCTCCGGGCAGGTCCAGATCAAGCACCGCCGCTGCCACGCCTCCGTCGCGCAACCGCTCGATTCCCCTGGAGAGTTCGGTAACCCACTCCACCTGGAACCGCTCTTCCGTTACGGAACCTAATTCACCCAAAACTCTTGCCGCCTCGTCCGCGTCAGCCGCAATGAGGAGGACGCATTCGTGGCGACCGATCGAAGTACCGCTCGTATTATTCGGTTCGGCAAACTTGTGCTCTGGGCTTTTCATCTGATTGAGTCGAGCCGATTGAGTCGAGCTGGTTGAATCGAGATGACAACCGAGTCAGGGAAGAGTATGTCAGGCTGCCTTTGCCGCCTTTGCGGCCTTTGCCTCATCTGCAGCCATGAAACGCAGCATCTGCTGCTTCAATTGCGCATCCACCTCGTCGGCTATCGTCACCACGGCGGGCAGGATCGCGCTGAAATCCAAATGCATCTCGCTTTTGTGCAGCATCGAAAAAATGCTGACCTGCAGCATGCGGGATTCCTCTACCGCCATGGCTACCGTGTAGCCTTGTTTACTGCGCAAGTCTCCGTGGTGAGCCGCCGCCTCCGAAATCGGAGCTTTCGAACCTTCGTCCATACGCAACCTGACAATCACATCACGCAGAAGCTGAGGTAGATGGCCCGTGCGTTCCTGATAACTCAGATGAATAGCAGTGAGTTCCGGCTCCTTCTCGACTCGGGCGAGCCAGTCCTTAATTACGACTTCAAGTTGACGTTCAATAATGTCTGCCACAGTGTCAATGGGACCAGTGCCGCTTTTTTCGCTACTCACGCCCGCCCGGTTCGTGGACTTTTGCATTACATCCTCCGTGAAATTGACCGCTCTGGTTCGCAATTCCCTCTTTAGGCGGCTACCCAAAATGGTACTTGGTACGACATTTAGTGTCTGAGCTATAAAGATCACAAAGGTCGGCCAACCTCTTTGGAGCCATGTGCGGCGGGCTACTGGAATATAATTCGATATATTTTGGCTTTCAATTCCTTTATTTATTGGCTGCGGGTTTGTATTTGCTGGCGTTTATCTGGGCATGAAGCGAACCAACGCAGAAATGCGAAAAAGCCCGATAACAATGGGAAATTTTGGTCGGGACGGGCAGATTTGAACTGCCGACCCCTCGCACCCCAAGCGAGTGCTCTACCAGGCTGAGCCACGTCCCGACTAGGAAGGAATCCGCCACCTCAAAACAGCGGATAGGGTTAACTCAAGAATTTTACACTACCCGGCCCAACTCATGTGGAGACAGCCGCCCTTCGTCTTCGCTCAGGGCGAGCTCTCAGTTGTCCAAGCCCGGCGCCCCGTCCGAAGTCAGTCTTCTAGCCGGCGTCACCAAACTCTACTATTTTTGTCTTCCTTTGCGTTTCGATTTGCGCCGGGGTTTCGACGAGCTCCGCGATAACGGCGGTAAGGGCTGGGGTTGCTCGAAGATTGCAAACTGAATCTTCTTCTCCACCGGATCAATGCGGTCCACCAGCACGTGAATCCTTTGTCCCAGGCTGTAGGTTTTCCGCGAGCGCTGTCCGATAATCTCGCGCGTGCTCTCGTGATACACGTAGCGGTCGTCGACCAGCGTGTTCAGCGGCACCAGCCCTTCCACGAACAGATCGGTCAGCTCCACAAAAAATCCAAACTTGGTGACGCTGGTGATGAGACCGTCGAAGTCGTCGCCCACGCGGTCCTGCATGAACTTAACCTTTTTCCATTCCATCAAATCGCGCTCGGCATCGTCGGCGCGGCGCTCCGCCTGGCTCGACTCCTCGGCAATATCATGCAACTCGTCAATCGAGATCAGCCCGCCAAGTGGTTCGAGCGCTTCGCGGTGCGCAGCATGATCCCGCCGCTTGGACCACGGCGAAGGCCTCGCGTCCGAAACAGAGGTTTGTGCGGGAACGACCACACTCGAGAGCCCGGCACTACCAACGTCCCCGCGCAGCACGCCCTTCAATATCCGATGCACAATCAAATCCGGATACCGCCGGATCGGCGAAGTGAAATGCGTATAACTCGTCGCCGCCAGCGCGAAGTGCCCGTGATTTTCCTCCGAATAGCGCGCCTGCTTGAGCGAGCGCAGCATCAGATAACTCAAGATGCGCTCTTCCGGCTTGCCCGCAATCTTCTCGGTCAGCTTCTGGTACATGCGCGGCGTGATGTGCACTTCTTTCGGAATCTCAATCTCGCGCACGCGCTTTCCCGTGCCATACGCCGCGCGGCGATCGGTCTTCAGTTGCACGCGATGAATCGGCAGCGCGCCCACACCCAGCGAATATCCAAACGTCGCGGCAATCACTTCGAAATCGTAAACCCGCTTGGCGTCCGGTTTTTCGTGAATGCGGTACAACGACGCAATGCGCTTCGACTCCAGATACTGGGCCACACATTCATTCGCCGAGAGCATGAATTCTTCAATCAACCGATGCGCAATATTTCGCTCCGAGCGCGTGATGCTCTTCATTAATCCCAGCTTGTCGAACTCAATCACCGGTTCCGGCAAATCGAAATCAATCGACCCTCGGCGCTCGCGCTTACCCTTGAGAATCAAAGCTAAATCGCGCATCAGCTCAAACGTCGGCACCAGCGGAGCATAACGTTCGCGCGTCGCGCCGTCGCCTTCCATCACGGCATTCACGGCGGTATAGGTCATCCGCTCCGCCGAGCGGATCACGCCCTCGCACAGGTCATAGCCAACGATCTCGCCGCGACGGTCGATCTCCATCACGCAGGAAAGCACCAACCGCTCCACCTGCGGCCGCAGACTGCAAATGTCGGTTGAGAGTTCGAGCGGCAGCATGGGAACGGCCCGGTCGGGAAAATAAACGCTGGTCCCGCGCAGCCGCGCTTCCTGGTCAAGCGCCGAGCCCGGTGTCACATACTGCGCCACGTCGGCAATGTGCACCTGCAACTCGAAGTTGCCGTTCGCGAGCATGCGCACCATGACCGCATCGTCAAAATCGCGCGCAGTTTCGCCGTCAATCGTGACGACGGGCAGCGCTCGAAAATCGCGCCGCCGCCGCAGCTCCGCTTCCGGAATAACCGCGGACGCATCCTCCGCTTCCTGCAAGGTCTCCGCTGGAAAATGATGCGGCAAGTGAAACTTGCGGATGACGATTTCCACATCAACGCCGAAGTCGTCTTCGCGTCCAAGAATTTCGATCACCCGTCCGCGCGGATTCTGCGTAGCCGTAGGCCAGTCCGTAATCTCCACGTCAACCGCCACGCCTTCGAGATCGTCCCACTCGGCCCGCCGCGCCACCTCCGAGCCCAGCACGCGATCCACAGATTTCTTGCCTCTTTTCTTTTTTGCTTCTCGTTCTTCCGCGTCCTCTGCAGTTTTGCTTTCCGGATATTCCATCCCCGCCGGAATCACAATCTCCTGGGTAATCTTGCTGTCGATCGCCTTCACATAATTGTGCCGGCTGCCATAGTGAAAAATGCCCACCACCGTGGAATGCGCGCGTGTCACCGACCGCACAATCCGCCCTTCGGCTCGCCCATCCGGGCGCACGTTGCTGATGTCGACCAGCACCCGATCCCCATGCATGGAATTGCCAATCAGATGCGGCGGCACAAAAATATCGCCGGTGATCCGCGCCTTCATCTGCGGGCTGAGCGCGCTCCCCTCCGGAATCACAAACCCGAACCCGTCGCGATGCATGGTGAGCCGTCCCGCCACCAGAGTCCTGTCGGCTGCAGCCGCAGGCAGGGCGTAGCGGTCGGAGTCGACCAGAATCAGTTGTCCACTGCGGGTAAGTTTTTGCAGAAGGTGATTGAGTTCACCGCGCGCATCGCCGCGCACTCCCAGCTCGCGCACCAGCTGCTTAAATCCCGCCGAGCGCTTCGGCTGCCGCGCAAGGTGTTTGAGAATGGTGGAATCGGAAAGCATGGAGAAGAATTCAGCCGTCAGCCATCAGCTGTCAGCCCTCAGCATACCGCACGGTGCGAAGGCCCGTTCATTTCGACGGCGGCAGTGCGGAAATGTCGAGGTTGTGCATCACCACGATTTCCCACTGTCCCGCACTGTTTGCCATCACGAAACTCAGCAGCCCCTCCCGCTCCGGCCGGGGATTACCTTGCGCGTCGATGGCGCCACTCATTTTCCAATGCACATCCACGGTGGCAACGTCGGGGCGGACGAACCGCGTCTTGATATCCGTATATTCCAAGTGGCTTTTGCTGAAAATCGTGGCAAAAACGGGCGCGTGGAAGGCTTCAATCTTGGTGCGGCCGCTCGCTCCGGTGCCACGCCAGTTGGTGAAATCCGCATCTTCGGCGAACACCGTCGCGAAGGCCTTGGCGTCGTGATGGTTCCATGCGTCCACGAACCGATCCATCACGGCGCGGATGGCACGCTCGTCGGTTTCCCCGGTTTGTCCCGCAGACGGCTGGCCCATAAACAAAAGTGGAAACAACAGAAAGCACATTGCGCCGAGTCTCATTCGTCTGTCCTCCAGACCGCTATGACTCACCAACTATCGCCGCCGCCGCGCGGCGGCCACGCCCCCAGCGCGCGCCGGAGCATCACGATCTGCCCAGTGTGATAGCTGTTGTGCGCCACCATCTGCCACAACACTGCCTCAAGCGTCCCCGCAACTTTCGTGTCGCCTTCCTGCCCGGTTTCGATCGCGCGGTCGAGTTCCTGCCGCGACGATTTCGCGAGCGCCGTGAAACCCTCCAACAAGTCCGCAAAGCGCTTACGCAGCCGTTCCCACTCAGCCGCGGCTTGCTTAGGATCACGGGGCGCCGGCGCCGCCGGAAAGCTCTCCACCGCATGCTTCGGATACGCCGGTCTCTGGCCGCGAATCCGCCTCAGCTCGTAGTCCATCCAGTAATTCATGTGAAACACCAGTTGCCCCACCGAGTGCGGAAATCCCTCTACCGTCCGCGCCGCCAGCGCCGGAGACAAATCCTCGACGCAAGCGATGGGGTCCGCGTGAGCGCCTTTGCCATGCAGCAGTTCTGTAAGTGCCGGTTGCGTCATCGTAGGAGTTCACCGTCCAAAATACTTCTCCTCCAAAATCCCCCGATGATGCACCTCATGCCCCGCGATGGTGTAGGCAATCGCCCGCACTGTGACCTCGTTTTTATTCGCCACGCCGCGTCGCGACCACGCCGCTTCCTCCAGACTCCGCAGCAGCGAGATCGTCGCCCGCCGCACCGCAATGTAGTCTTCAATCACCTCGGCGATCACATGCCGCGCAAACGGACCACTCTTCACATAGTCGTCCTGCTCAAATCCCTCCATCGGCGTGGCATCGCCGCGCGAAATACGCAGTGCGCGGTAGGCAAAAATGCGCTCCGTATCGCACACGTGCCCCAGCACTTGCTTCGCGCTCCATTTCTCCGGCGCATAGCGGAAGTCGCCCTGCTCCTCGCTCAACCCGGAAAGCAGCAGCACCATCTCCCGCCGCTGCCGGTCGAGCGTGGCAAGAATGTCGTTTTCCTGTATCAGCGAAATGTAGCGTTCGTAGTAAGGCGCATACTCGCCGGCCTGAGGCCGGGCGATTACAAGGGGAGGCTGGGTGGCTTCTTCTAACATGGGTTCACTCCGTCTGTGGATTTAATTCTGGTGATTCGAACCACGGCCCTCATTGGACGGCCGAAACCGATCTTCGATTAATCTTCGTCCTAGAGCATACTCCCGCCCGCGGTGGAAAGTTTCCTCCAGCCCGCAATTTTTTCCGGCAACCTTTACACGGTCCTCGTAAACTAATGCCTCTAAGCCCCAAGAATACCCATCGGGACATGCCCCAAAAGCCGTATCTGACTAGGAGCTCCCGTTGAAAATAAAGGACTTTTCCACAGCGCTCACTTTGAGACTGGGAGTACAATCGAGTTTGGTCACGGAAATGCGGCGGATGACCTCTAATCCCCAAAAGGAAAGGATTTTTACCCCATGTGGAAGCCGACGAATCAGCCTCAGACCCCGGGCCGGCCAGCCGAGCCAGAGCGTCCTACTACGTCAACCCCAAGCACGCCTGCAATGGCAGCCAGTGATCCAACTCCTGCCCCGCGTCCTATGACCGCAACCACCACCGCCGATCAGGCCACCATCGGCAAGTCGCTGGTCATCAAGGGTGAGGTCACCGGCTCCGAGTCCCTTTACATTGACGGGCGGGTCGAAGGCTCCATCAATCTCGCCGGCAACCGCGTCACCATCGGACGCAACGGCGTCGTCGCAGCCAACATCAACGCCCGCGAAATCGTGGTCCTCGGCAAGGTGCGCGGCAACCTCACCGCCAGCGACCGCGTGGATATCCGCAGCGACGGCTCACTCACCGGTGACGTAGTCGCAGCCCGCATCTCCATTGAAGACGGCGCCTTCTTCAAAGGCGGCATCGACATTCGCAAGGGCGGTACTACCGGCCAGACCGGCCAGCAGAAAGCTAACGGCGAAGACAAGACCGTGTCCACGCCCGAGCCCGCCGCTGTCGGCGCCCGCGCGTAGAGTTCTTGTGTAGGGGCGGACGCATTCGTCCGCCCCGCCGAGCCGAGCGAGGCGTGTCTGCGGCCTTTAACCTCCTCCGGACTCCGGGCCTGCTTTTGCCGAGTCCCGGCATTCCTCATCCCCGATCGCGTCCTCCTGATTGCCTTAAATTGTCCTTGCAACATTACTTTGCAACGCCGTCGTCCTCCCACTCGGAGCCGCAGGAATCGCATTTCCATTGGTACTTCTGCACGATTTTCTGATGGGTGGTCGGATCTTCGCCTTGCCTGTGCGCGAAGACAACCTCCTCCGAGTTGCACTTGGGACAGCGAATGAAAACGTCAGGGAGCTCACCACGGTTTTCGGAAGCTGGCACATCTTTCGGAGAGTAGTCGCGCAACCGGTCGCGAGCGAATGGCAGCCCTACGTTCATGATCGAAACGCCTACGCCCTCGGCAAAATTCGCGGCCACTCCGTCGACACTAGTCGCCCTCTCCTCCCCGAAGTAGAACGGAATCCCCGCGCGGTCCAGCAGAGTCTGTATCTGCAGGGCATCGCGCACGCTCCACACAGTGCACAGAGTCACCAGCGACCGGTCCTCAGCGTAAGGTGAGTCCGGTGGCTCGGGGGCCAGCACCGCAGGCGCTTCCTCTGCCTCCACTGGTTCGACCTTCAACCTGCGAGTGGATATCTCGTCGCTCAGACATTGTTGCGCGACAGCAGTCAATTCCACCCGCTTGCGCGCAAGGTCGATGAGCTCATCATCAGTCAACTGGCGGTAATGTTCCACGAGCCGCCACCACTCCGTTGCCGGATCCACCGTGTCCATAGCCGTCGGAATGATATACCCGCACTCGAAGTCACGACGACCCTGCGGTTTTGATTCACGCATCCCACTTTGCTGCACGGCCGTCACTTTTCTTTACACGGAGCCGCCGCAAATTCCTCGCAACGTGCAGACCCAAGAGCGCATCCATTTCTTATCCAGAGGATTTACTGTGTAGAGTCGCAACTCGAACGGAGCAAGCGAATGCAATCTTCCCCGCGAAGCAACAAATTACGAAGCAACAAATTCACCGCGAGTGTTCTCGCCGCGTCGCTCTTCATCGCGTGCACAGCCGCAGCCCGGGCCCAGGAACCGAATCAAGCTCCGCCCCCAGACCAGGCTTCCGACCAGGCTCCGCCTTCCTTTTCTCCTGATCAATTAGACAAGCTGGTCTCCCGCATCGCGCTTTATCCCGACCCGCTTCTGGCGCAGGTTCTCGCCGCCGCAACTTATTCTGACCAGATTCCTGACGCTGCCAAATGGGCCGACGAGCACCATTACCTCGCCGGCGACGATCTCGCAAAGGCCATCACCGCCGATCAGCTCTCCTACGACCCCAGCGTTCAGGCGCTGCTGCCGTTTCCGTCCGTCCTCGACACCATGGCTTCCGACCTCGATTGGACGCAGAATCTCGGCAACGCCTTTCTCGCGCAGCGTCAAGACGTAATGGACGCAGTCCAGCGCATGCGCCAAAAAGCGAAAGATTTCGGCTACCTGAAGAGCAACGAACAAATCGCCGTGAACGCCGACGGGCCCTACGTTGATATCGAGCCGGTAAATCCCGGCTTCATCTGCGTCCCCGCCTATGATCCGCTGGTGGTTTTCTGGCCGCCTCGCCCGGGATTTTTCGTGGGCGGCGCCATCGGCTTTGGCTTCGGCATCAATATCGGCGTAGCCTTCCGTCCCTGGGGATGGGGCTTCGCCCGCTTTGATTGGCGCGGCCACGGAGTCTTCATCAACAATGCACCCTGGGGACACACCTGGGCCAATCGCCGCTTGTACGCGCATCCCTACGCCGGAGTGCACCGCTATGAACCCGCGCGCCGCGCCGAAGGTCACCGTTTGATCGGACGCAGCGAAGAAGAACGCCGCGCCCCCCGCGAAGGCCGCGTCCGCCCGGAAGAGCATCACCACCATTAGGGGCAGCAGAAGCAGTGTCGGGGACGGCCCAACCCATGGCAGACCGCTATGCTCGTTGGGCCTCGCCGATGTCTACTCCTGGCCTCTACTCCCTGCGCTCGCACCGCACCGGCAAAAGATCGGCGGGAACTTCCTCCGGCCGCACGCTGAGCCACTCCACATCGAAAGAACCGTGGTACCCAAACAACGGGCCCCACACCCGATTCACGACGTTCACCTCGATGTGAAAACGCTGGTCTTTCTCTTCAAACCATTCGCAGACGTCTGCCACTCCGGAGAAGAGCAAGGGAAAACTGAATCCAATCCATCCTTCGTAGAAACGCTGCTCCCCTGATCGCAGCCGAAGACCGCCTCTTTCATCGACGGACAACTCAATGTCCACAGCCAGATGCTGATGCGTGCCCAGATAATCCACAATGCGCGCACGCTGCTGGCTGAAGATCATGTAAGCATCGAAGCGGCGAGGCCTGGGCGTAGCAAAGTTTCGAATCCAGGTCACCGTCTCGCGTCCGTACTCATCGACATAGGCATAATTCCGGATGGTGAACGGCACGGCACCGCCCCGCTCCGGAAACATGATGCGTCGCCAACTCCCCACGTACAAAAACGGCAGCGTGTAAAGCGGCCCGTGCCAAACCTCGTCCATCACGCCGGTGCCGATCGAGGCCCGCTGGTCGTCGCTGCAGAAGCCGAAGCGTTCCTGAATGCGCGGATGCAGGAGGTCGAATTTTTCTCCCAGCGCCTGCTGGTAGATCGATTTCATCGCTAACCTTCCGGCGGCTTCCGGCGGCACTTCCGGGCGGACGGCAGATCCTCCGCCACCAGCAGGCCGCAACCCGCCAGGGCCGCGACCGCCAGATTCAAAGTAAGGGGATTGAACGCGTTGTAAAAATAATCGGGCGAGTAAATCCCTACCCCGATCGTTGCCGCGCACATGGCCACGATCGTCATCCACAGCGGCCAACGTGCCCACCAGAAAATCAGCAACGTCAACGCGATTCCAACCTCCAGCCATCCGAACGCCAACGTACCATTCACCACATAAGATTCCGGCACGCCAGTATCGCGCAGCATCCGCAGTTCGTCCGCGCTGCGATAAATCAGCTTGGGAACGATCCCGTGATAGAACCAGATAAACGCCAGCGTCAACCGCGTCAGGGCATAAACCAACGCTCGGTTGCGCGATACTTCCGGCGGAATGCCTCGTTCCATCCACAACCGGAGCCGGTCAAAACTCCACGCCGTCGCCCACCCGATCAGTGGCCGGAATGCCAGCTGGTCGGCGATCCTGCCCAACCCGCCGAATCGCGTCCGGTAGTCGTACGAAGTGAGAAAGCGAATGCCGCCGTCAGCCGGAACATATTGCCAGTACCCCGATCCAAACTCGATCAACGATTTCGGATCCTTCGACCAGAACTTGAGCGCGGAAGTTCGCCGTCCCGATAAATCGTCGCGTTCCCCGGTGCTTTCGCCCTCGCCCTCGATACGCAGCCCCGCGCCAATGCGCGTCGAATACAGAAACTTTTGCGGCTCGCCCGCCTGCCGGGGAAGATATTCAATCTGCGAAAAACGGAGATCCCAGCGCTGATGCACCTGCGGTTCCTGGGTCTTCGCCCAGAGATCCTCCATGCTCCCGAAGATAAAAACTTCCACGTAAACGCTCATGGCTGAAGAAGAAGATGAACCCGTTGCCCAAATGCAAACTAAGAAAATCCAGCCGAACTGGCCACCAATCACTGACGCCTGGGGTAAAACCAAGCCCTACGGCTGCGTCCCCGCTCCCAATATTTCCTTGCTCTGCCCCTCCGCCACGCCGGGATACGCCGTAACCTTCCGCCGCCGCAAATCTCCCGGCAACTCAGATCGCAGCAGCCACAGCCCAGCCGCCACTGCCGCAGCCCACGTTAGCGTGATCATCCCCAGCCGTAGCAGATCGGCCACGCGGCTTCCACTCCGGGAAGTCGCGAGCGGCACGACCTTCGCCACTTCGAAACTGACAGCTCCGGCGACGACCGCCGTGACAATCGCCTTGCCCAGTTCTCGCCAGCGCATCTCGCCCAGCAGAATGAGCTTTCGATAGTGCAGCAGCCAGGCAAGCGCCACCAGGTTCATCCCGATCCCAAGGTCGGACGCCCACGCCAGCCCGATCACTCCGAAGGTGTGAAACAAAAAAGAATAAATTGGTAACGACACCACCGTGATCACGCTCACGGCCGTCATCGGAGTCAGGGTATCGCCTGCCGCATAAAACGCCCGCGCATAAAGTCCCTGCGCCGACCACAGCACCAGCGAAAGCGAAAACCAGAAAAAATAAACTGCCGTGGTCTCCGCGTCCGAAAATAGGAACCGCCCGCGCCGATAGACCAAATCAATCAGTGGCAGCGCCGCCGCCATCATCCATGCCGTAGCCAGGAACGCCGCCGCGGAAATCCTGTACACCGAGTCGCTGACTGTCGCGGAAAATTCACGCAGCCGTTTCTCGTTATACAGCCGCGCAAAAAATGGCAACGACGCCTGTCCCGTCGCCTGCCCCAACACCGCAATCGGCACCGAAAACAGCCGCTTCGCGTAGTTCAACAGCGAAATCGCGCCCACCACGCCCGAGGCATAATGCCGCAGAATCCAGTCATCCGCCGTCACCAGCGACACTCCCAGCATCAGCGGAATCGAAAGCCGCACCCATTCCCGAAACGCCGGATTGCTCACGTCAAACGACGGTCGGTACCCGGTGCCAATGCGCGCCGCCCCGATCACGCTCGCCAGAAATGGACCAGCGACGCTCCCGATCAGCGCTCCGTACGCCAGCGATGCGATCCCGTAATGCCGCCCGCCTACCACTCCGCCCACAATGATGAACAGGTTGTAAATGAGTGGCCCAAACGCCGGCAGCAGAAATAACCGGTGCGAAAGCAACACCGCCGAAACCACTCCACCCACATAAAAGAAAATCTGCGCCGGCAGCAAAATTCGCGTCAGGTGGACGCACAGGTCGATCTGGTCTGGCTTGAAATCTTTCACGAACCAGCGCACAAACTCCGGAGCGAAAATTTCCGTCAGAATCGTTCCCCCGATCATCACCGTGGTCATCACCGTGATTACGATGGAAAAAGTCTTCTGCGCGTCGGCATCGCGCTTCTCCGCCAGAAAGCGCGTATAGATCGATATGAATGTAATCGACGCTGCGCCCCCGGCCAGAATGTAGTTGAGAAAGTCAGGCAGCGTGAACGCCGCCACATACGCGTCGGTTCGCGCCCCCGCGCCGAAAGCGTACGCAATGTAGGCCTCGCGCGCATAGCCGATCACGCGCGACAGCATCACCGCTCCCATCATCAACAGCGTCGCTGAAAACGCCGTGTGCTGGTGCGATGGCCGGAAGAACCGCAGCAGTTTGCCCATGCCTGCTCAGATTACGCGACAACGCCAGCCTCTGCCGAGTGGCTGATGTGGAGCAGCCTGCCTGGAGCGGGCAGTTTCGAGGGTGCCTCGGATGCTCCGGCAGACCCTCGATGAGCGTAACGTCTGATTGCAACCAACCGCCCCAGACCGGAAACGGAAGGCTACGAAACAGCTGGGTCATCAAGTAAAGATTCGTAAAAGACAGGGCGCTTTTACAACCTCGGCTCATAATCTGTATAAGCGTCTCCCAGATCGAAGGTCGAACACGTGGAGAAAACCATGCTAAGAGAACGCCTACTTGCATCGACCCTTGGCTTCGTTGGTTTGGTCGCGGTCTCTGTTGTTGCGCAAAACCCAGGCGACCCGGCGAACATCGCGAACGTCGCGGGCAATCCGAAGTGTGAAGCATGCGAACGTGCACCGAGCTCCGTGCGTGAACCATACTCCGTAGCGTCACCGGAGTGGTATAAGAATGGACGTTTCGATCCGGCGAAGCGGACCAAGAAGCTGAGCAGGCAACTGAAGCTGACGGCAGACCAGCAATCGCAGATGCTCGACACTTTGGAGTCGACGAAGTCGCAATTGGAGGCCGTGTGGTCAGACCGGTCTCTATCCAGGAAGGTCC
>Ga0265760_10000090_pt1 | contig 23433 bp, 11 predicted proteins | sample NZIome_2_FD_200831 | JGI IMG/M metagenome (GOLD analysis project Ga0265760, IMG submission 200831) | Metatranscriptome of rhizosphere microbial communities from Maridalen valley, Oslo, Norway - NZI1 (Metagenome Metatranscriptome) | ecosystem: Host-associated > Plants > Roots > Rhizosphere >...
CCGGCTGAGATATACACCATACCGCCAAGCTCGCCGATCTACTACGTAACCTACGTGAAGATCTACGGTTCAACGCCAGATGTGGTCTACGTGGGCTACACACCCGGTTACTATGGGACGGTCGTTTCGTCGAGTTCCACGACCGTGGTTTACGGGACTGGTTGGTATTACGCCCCGTACGTTGGTCCCTCAGTTTGGTATGGCTGGCCTTACACGTACGGTGTGGGAGCCGGATTCACCTATACCAGTGCTTCCGGATGGAGCTTCGGGTTCGGATACGGATATTCCTACTATCCTTGGTATTACCCTTGGTGGGGACCGATGGGGTATTACGGTTATGGCTGGTATCCCTATTACGGCTGGGGAGCATGGGGAGGCGCAGCCGTCGCCAATGTATATGGAGTCTGGGGCAACACGGCTTACTCTCGTACCGGCGCAGCCTGGGCGAATCCGTATACCGGCAACTACGGAGGCGCGACGCGGGGCGCCTATCACAATACCCAGACGGGTCGGTCCACGGTTGCAGGACGCGGCAGGAATACCAACATCTATACGGGTAACACAGCCGGCTATCGCGGCGGCGCGACCTACAATCCGAACACCGGTATCGTCGCAGGCGGTGGAGCGGGTTACGCGGGAAACATCTACAGCGGCCAGGGCACGGCCGGGCGCGGCGGGTTTGCCTACAACACCAATACTGGAGCAGGCGTCGCCGCCGGCCGGGACAACATCTACGCCGGCAAAGATGGAACGGTCTATCGCTACAACCGGCAGAACGGCGACTGGTCTTCCAACAGCGGCAGCGGCTGGCAGAACACAAACAGACCCGATACCAACCTTCAACGGCAGCAGCAGGCGCGCACGCAAGGAACGCAGCGAACACAGAACTTCAACTCGGCGCGAAGTTACGGAGGCGGCGGCATGGGTGGCGTCCGCATGGGCGGCGGCCGGAGGAGATAATAATCTCCGTCAAACGGGATAACTTTCTTTCTCTACTGGCCGTCACTTAATGCCAAATGTCCAGCTCAGCCCAGAGCTGGTGCCGTAGTCGCTCCCCGAAAAGCCCGGTGGAGGCTGGTTGTCCCAGTTACCGTAAAACGAGATATTCCATGACAGGTTGCTGAAGAGCTTGACGTAATAGGATGCGTTCGTATCGATACGGACGCGTCCCGGCTCAGAAAGGGCAGGCAAGACAGTGGCGGTTGCGCTTAAGTTCGTGCGGTCAAACTTGAAGAGCCTGACATCTGCTGCGATCAAGGCAGAGGCAACGTTTTGCTTGCCCAGAGGGACGATGGATGGCTTGTAGTTTGTCTCCAGCCAGGCGACGCCTCCGAGCACCGAGATGCTGGCTCGGTTTGTATTCTTCAAGTAACGACCGATGCCACCACCGAGAGTGCTTTGCAGATTGATTCCCTGCTCCGAGCTCTGGAGGAAGATTCCGAGGCCCGAGTAGAACCAATTGTTCCAAGGCAGCAAGCGTTGGGCACTGAGACCAAGTGAATTTCGAGTGGAAGCATTGGTGCCGGTACTGGAGGAAAGCGTAGAACTAAGGTTAGCCTTGGCGTTCCAGCGTTCCCGCAAATATGCGGCCTCCGAGCCCAAGTCGTACTGTGTTGATTGATTACCCTTGGAATAGATGACCCCGAAATTTATTTCGCCGTTGAATCGCTGCCAGAAGTTTTCGGATGTTTGAACCATCTGGACAACCTGGGACCTGTCGACCACTACTTCATTCTCCTTAGTCTCTACCACCTCAATTTCCAAGGGCCGGTCAGCAGGTGTTTCTGGCGTGGCGAGTTCTCCCGTGTACATGGATCCGTCTTGCGTTTTCACGATAAACAACTGCGTGCTTTCCAGTCGGGCCACTTTCGACCAATCCACCAAGGTCGTGCCGTCGATGTAGTCGAAGCTCACATAAAGTATTCCCGCGTCGAGTCCTTTGATCTCGCAGGTCATGCGGTCGCCGTTCTTCATGACCAATACGTCGGTTTTGTCTCGTGCAAGAAGGGGCGCGGTGAGAAGGAGGAAAGAACTAAGAATGAGGGCCCGAATGCTCATGGAGACTCCTGTGCTTAATCTGTTTTCAACCCGCGTCTGAATGTTTGAGTGCAACTACAAACAGCTTCGGAGAAATCTCCGTTTTGCATCTTTTGAGCTGAGCGAGGGGAACCGGGCTGGTCCGGGAGGGATCACCGGGAAACCAGCTGTGATATGAATGTGCGACCAACGAGAGCCGCTTCGATAGCAGGAATCAGATCCGTCTTCATGTGGGATTTCACCACATAGCCCAAGGCTCCCTCCGCGACGCACGCATCGACAAATTCATGTTCGACGTGAATCGTTAAAAAAACAAACTTGGCTCTGGAGCCCGCTTCGCGGAGTTGGTGGACTGCCTCAATGCCGCCCACCACTGGCATGGTCACGTCTGCTACGATGACATCGGGATCAAGACGTATTCCTGCGGATATCAGTTCCTGTCCGTTGGTGACAGCTCCTACGATTTCGAAGCTTGAGCTTAAAAGGATTCCCACTCGGTCAAGTACGACTGAGTGGTCGTCCGCCAAGAGCACGCGCGCACGATTCAACGGGTATCTCCACACACCGCAGGGGAGACGTTTCCAAGCACGATAAAATTGCGGCTCCCCCAGCTGTATTCGAGCGACGCAGGCCTCATAAATCAGCAAGAGGCAAGGTTGATGTATCTCCTCGATCAGCAGACAGCGCAGGCTTACGCGGCCGGCACGGACCAAGGCTAAGGCGTCCACGTGGCTACCGCAACTGGGGAAATCCCTAATAGGCGAATGCCGTCTTCCGAGCAGAGCAATCTTCAATTTCGTATGGAGTTTTACAAACGCGTTGAATCATCCGCAATTTGGGAGTTCCGACAGCAGATTGCACGCCGAGTGGTTGAGCCGAGCCAGCCGCGACGGCGTCTCATGGTTGGGACTGCCTATTGCTTAAATGCCAGCGGAGACCCGCTGACTCGCTTCTCCTTGAGGTGGAAATTTACGTCGACATGGTCGGCGATCCTGATGAACGGAATACCCTTGTTCATCCCGTAGTCCTTACGGTTGAAGACCATTTTTCCATTAATCTCGCCTGCCCCCGTCCCTTTGGCGGAAACCGTTAGCGTAAGCTTCTCGGGGTTTGCTACTCCGCGTATCGTAAAGTTGCCATCCACCTCAAAGGTCTCTGGACCGGTCTGCACAAACTTCGTTGACTTAAACGTGATCAACGGATTCTGCTCGACGTCGAAGAAGTCTTTGCTCTTCAATTTTCCATTCTTCGTGCCGCTTCCGGTATCCACGCTGGCTGCCTGAATCGTAATCTCTAAAACGCCTGTCGTTTCGTCAGGAGACGTAAATGTTAGGGTGGCATTCCACTTGTCGAATTTACCGGCGATATTTACTGACGCCTTCACGTCGAACTTGATCGAGCTGTGTGCCGGCTCGATCTCGAAAACCGGAGCTTGCGCTCGACCCAGTGATGGAAACACAGCGGAAGTGACGAGACAAAGAAGAGGGAGTCCCATCCTGGTAAGTGTGAATCTTTCAGTCATAAACTTCCTCCCTCCGGTTGCCAATGAGCCTAACCAAATGAAAGCCGATGTGGCAGTCGTCAGCCTCATACATTCGCGCTGCCTGCGAGGCTCCGCAGATTTCTAAGACGGCGGATAGCCCTTGAAAACCTTGATCAGAGCCTTGTCCAGTTGATCAAGAGCCTTGCTTCGTTTCTCATCCAGGTTGACCTTTGCGCTCGCTGTCCAGATGAGTTCGTGGCGTTGCCGGTCGATGATCTCGAAAGCTAGAGTCCCTTTGCGGATAAGGCGTGCAGTGGATTGCTGGGGTAGGGCCCACCAGGTGACTACGGTCGTCTGCGGAAGCCCGAGCGAGAATGCGTAAGAATCGTTGTCCAGAAGAGTCGCATTTATCTCCGCATTACTGGCCGCATGGTAGGTGATGAGCAGGTCAGCGTTCCTGGCCTCGACCTTGGTGAGTCCCTTTTGCTCCAACTGATGATCCCCTACGCCCATAATGTACTGGTCAAGCTTGGGGTTGCTGGCCGGGGTTCCCTTGATCCAGGCATAAGTCTTGGCGCGGGAGAAATCGGTGCCCTTGTCGAAATCAATCGTTACCTTTTGAGCCAGACTATTGAGGGAGGCCAGAAGAACAACGGCCACTGCAACGATACGTAGCGTGTGTTTGGTCAAAACTCCGTCTCCCCCCAATGTCGTAGTGTCGGCGATACGCTTCACGTCCGGGTGTTCATAACTCCCGTTAATGAGCGCACAGCGATCTTACTCAACGATCGGCGCCCCGCTCCAAATCACTCGGGATGCTCCGGCTCGGGGCCAGATGCCGGCGAGGCTTTCAGTTTGCCCAGTTCATTGAGTACGTTTTGCCACTGCGTCGGGTCTTTCTTGGTTGCAAACGGTGCCCCTAGATCGACGTAATAGACGAGGATGTCACTGCGCAACTCGGCCGAAACTGGTTTCCCGCTTACCCTGGCTAGCAACTTCGCGTAGGCTTCATCAGCGAACGGGTAGGCCGTCGGTTTAGTGAGTTCTCCCGTGTCAAAGTTGTCGTTGGGCAGTTGGAGGCGGCCTTCCTGTTGAGCAAGTAGCATCCCTCGATAATGCTCCATTGTCTCGTTGAAGCTGTGCATATACATCTGTTCCACGGCTGGCGTGGGCGGATGAAATGCAAGGGAGCTGAAGGGTCCTACTTTCGGTACGAGACGCAAAAAGAACGCTTTGATGCGAGCCGAGATGCTCGGTTTTTCATAAACGGTTCCCCAATCTTTTCGGTATTCAGAATGTGAAACGTTGTAGATGAATTCGCTACGAACCTCACTGGGGTGGCTGTTCTGGATCTCGTGTTTCTTCATGTGCCACGCAACCTTGGTAGTTCTCGGTATGACCGTCGAAACCGCGTGGCGATAGCTGCCGATTGCCAGATCAACACTGACAAAGATGCTCGAAAGGTCGACGCAGTAGGTTTTGGCGAACGCTCTTTCGAGGACCGGCTTGGATACTTCAAATCCGATGAAGTCATGATAGGCGTGCGGCGCGTAGTTTCCTTCAGCGACCTGATCGACATCAAAACCAAATTCGACCTGCGTGTGGGCAGATGGCTTTTGGTCATAAGTGATCACCGACCCGTACTTCTTCGCAAGCTTGGGATACATCAGCGGAACCGAGAGGTTGGTCGCCAAGCGATGCCCTTCGGTATCGGCGGCGTAGTGCGCGAGAGCACCCAGCGCAAACGCATATTCGTTCAGATCGCGGGACTCGGCGATGAGCGCGAGAACAAAATCGCCGCTCCGAACATAGTGCGTGAGATCACTAAAGAACCGGCTGCCAAAAGGATAATAGCCCATGTCTTGAATAATGGCACCTCCATAGGCGTAGGCATGCGCCTGGAGCAATTGGTCCGGAGTCGCAGAGGGGAATCGGCTCAAGAGTAGGGGCTCAATGCCGTCGTTCCATGCGGCATCAATAATAGCCTCATGCGTAAGAACGGAATACCCCGCGCAATCGGGGGCGTAAGACATTCCCAGGAGAAGTCCGAAGATCAGACACCCGGATGGTGAGAACAACGTAGATCGACTCTGCGCCGTCATCGGGTCCCTCTCGCGACTCCTCTCCGAGAACAACCTTAAGCTTCGATTCGATGTCCGCACAACTAGGGAAATCCCTGAGGTTCGCCGGGCGCCAACGCTGATCTCCCTAGCAGCCAGGAGAACAAACACCAGACCGCATGGATTTTAGCGGATGCCGGAATTCAAGCCGTGGGATCAATTGGGATACTCGTAAGAGGTTCGTGCTTCTGTTTGAGCTTGCCTTTGCTGCTTACCTTCGCCAGTTCCGCGTTCAGTTGCGCTCCCACCAGTACGGCAAAGCCCGTCCAGTAAAACCAGATCATCAGTGTATGGCGGCGCCGAGGGTTCCATAGATCGTTTTGAACTTGCCGAAGTGGCGAAAATAGGTGCCGAGAAGATAAGAAAAGCCGACCCATAACGCTACGGCGGAAAGACCGCCGGTTGCAGCGCATCCGCGAGCAGCGCCAGAATCATGGCGGTTCGGAAGTTCGGGCCCTGCGGGACGGCGTTTGTGTCGTTTGTCATGAGGGCCTCGTTTCACCGCCCATTTTAAACCCGTTGTGCATAGTGGGTGGGCGCCCGTGGTTGTAGGCCTCAGGCCTGCGGAAGGTTCAGCGCCTGTGCGATTTTCGGCCAGCGATGGCTCGCTCGCAGCTCCTTGCAGACGACGAAGCGCAGATAAATCATCCTCATGGAGAGGTCGTGTTCGTTAATCGCTTTTTCCGCCCAATCGGCTCCCTCGTCAACCTCGCCGCAGAGCAAGTGAAAAATCGACTGCGTGCGCGCATCCCCGAGCGCCTTGCCTCGACCGATGGTCTTCGCGATTGACTGTGACTCCGCATCGTCTCCATTGCGTCGCAGGAGCCCGGCAAAAACTCCGGCCGTTTCGGGCAGCCACGTCCCAACGGAATACGCACGCCGCGCGGTCGCCAGCGCTTCTGCAAGGTTGCCTTGGTCGGCGAGGATCATCGCCTTCGATACCATGGCGACAACTTGATTCCCGTCCAGTTCCAGCACCTTGTTTAATTGTTCAAGCGAATCCCGCTCCCGGCCTGCCGCTTGCAGATAAGCGTGCAGATTCATCCGCGCCCATACGTCGAGCGGGTTTTCTTCGATGGCACGCTGTGCCAGCGCGACCGCCTCCGCGACATTGCCGCGCAAATATTGGAACCATCCATAGAGAGGACGGGTGATGGTCGTGCCAACCTGCTTGGCCATCGGGAAGTCGAAGAGCCGGTCCGCCTCGGCCCAATCCAGGTCATAGATCGCTGCAAGGCAGCCCAACAGAGCGTGCGCATCGGGAAGCGACGGATCAACCTGCAGCGCTCGGTCGGCCTCGGCACGCGCCGCCATTACAGCTTCGCGGGCGGGACACCTGCCGAAAATCGTTATCGCCAACCAATAAAATCCCACACCAATCCGGGCGAGGCCAAAAGCCGGATCGAGTTGAATCGCCTGCTCGAAGCATCGCTTGGCCAACTCCAGCGACTCCGGCGTTACCGTGGCCTGGTGATACTTCCCCTTCAGATACGCATCATAAGCCGTGATCTTCGGCTCATAGCGTTTTGTTTCAGCTCCTCCTGAAAGTTTCACTCGCAAGGCTCCGGCGATCGCCGCCGATATCTCATCCTGAACGGCAAAAATGTCTCTCAACTCGCGGTCATAGCGCTCCGACCATAGATGCGTGCCGTCGGCGGCATCAACCAACTGCGCGGTGATGCGAAGCCGGTTTTCTGCGCGGCGTACGCTGCCTTCGAGCACGTGCGTAACGCCAAGCGCGTCGGCAATGCCTCGAATGTCCTGTTCCTTGCCGCGAAACGCGAACGCCGACGTGCGCGCTATGACTTTCAGGCCAGGTATCTTCGCCAGCAGGTTGATGATCTCTTCCGCCAAGCCGTCGGAGAAATATTCCTGATCTTTGTCCGCGCTCATATTGGCGAAAGGCAGCACCGCAATGGAAGGAGTTTTGGATTCGGAGCTGGGGGCAACAACATTCGCGGGCTTGGCGGGAGTCGGCGATGGCTCGCCGCCAATCTCCAGCCCCGCTTTGCGCAAGCCGTCAATCAGCTGCTCGATCAGCTCGGCGTCATACCATTTGGCATATTCCTGGCGAGCTGCCGCAGCAAAGTCGGGACGCAGCGCCAGCAAGGACTGCAGGGCTTTCCGCGCTTCTTCCTGCCGCCCCAGTTGGCCGAGCGCCGCCGCGCGCATCGCCTGCGTGTGGTAATAATTCGGCATGTTGACACGCACGGCGGCCTCTAATACCTCCTCATATTTGCCTTGCCGGTAACCATTGCAACATCTAGCGAAATAAAAATATCCCGGGCAGTTGGGATTCAGATGCATGGACGACTCAACCATCTCGCAACCGCGGTCCCAATCACCGGATGTGGCAGTCAGCAAGCCAAGATAGGCCCTGGCGCCAGCATCCAGAGGATTGAGTGTCAGGGACTTCTCCGCCTCCACGCGGAAAGCGACCATCTCTTTGCGGAAAAAATTAACCGTCGCCAGCGCGTAGTGGCCCAGGGCGTTGGTGGCGGCCAGATCTACAGCGCGCTGCGCGGCCGCTAGAGCGCGATCCAGAGGATTCGGGCCGGCGTTGTACCCCTGCGCAAATTCTCCGCGATAGATCATGGACAACATCGCCCAACTATCGGCATGGTCCGGGGCCTCGCGGACGGAATGCTCGAGAATCCGCCTCACCATGGCGTGCTCTTCCGGCGTGATGCGTGTGAAGTAGCTGAAAGCTCGCAACACGGCCTCGTGCGGCGTCAGCAGGTCTTCACTCTTGCTGCGCAGCGCTTCGCTCATGCTGCGCGGCAAAACACCATACTGATCGGCAACGGTCGAGACGATGCGAGGAACCAAGTCGTCCTGCACCTCGAAAACGGCTTCGGGAGCGAAGGCGCGGTCATACGTTTCCGCCCAGAGATGCGCACCAGAAACCGTATCCACGAGCTGTACCGCCAGACGCAACTTGCTCCCCGCTTGTCGCAGGCTGCCTTCCATCACGTAGCGCGCGCCGAGTTCCTTGCCGACGGCGCGGACGTCGCCAGATTCGCTGGAGTATTTTGCGGTCGAGCCGCGGGCGATCACGCGAAGATAGGAAAAGCGCGACAATCCGGTGACGATCTCTTCCGACAGGCCATCGGCGAGAGCTTTCAGTTCCACGCTTGTGCCCGCGTTCTTGAACGGCAGCACCGCGACCCAGAAGCCTTCGTCTTCTCGCACTGCGGCGCGAGACGCACCGGATGCCGTCGCGGTGGCAATCGAAGCTGATGTGGCAGCCGCCGTAGGGTCACTTTTCAGTTTGGGCTCGATCTTTATGACTGTAGAATCCGGTGCGGAATTCTCCGAGCCATATTTCAGGCCGGCCTTCAGCAATCCCTGCAAGAGCCGTTCCACGTCATCTTTGTCCGGATCCCACAGCCTTAAGTCCTCACGGACATTTTCAAGGTCGAGGAACGTTGGGGTGTATTTGCGCAGAGACTCAATGGCCGTGCGAGCTTCCTCATGGCGCCCCACCATGCCGCACGCGGCGGCAGTCATCAGGTGCATCCAATGGAACTCCGGCATATTGATCCTCTTGGCGGCCTGCAAGGCCGCTTCATACTCGCCTTTGCGATAGTGATGGTGAAAGGCGACGTTGTGATACCAGCCGGGATGATGCCGATTGAGTTCAATCGCTCTTTGCGTCAGAGCCACGCCGCGTTCCCAATCGCCGGAGAACGCAATCATGATCGACATCCAAGCCAGGGTGGTGCCGTCCCGCGGATTGAGCGACATAGCCCGCTCCGCAGTCTCGCGAAAGGCGGTGAAATCGCGGCTGAAGAAGTGCACAGCCGCGAGCTCTTTCCAGCCCATCTGGCAGGCCGGATCAATCTTAACCGCGCGCCAGGCGGCATCTCGCGCGCGCTCCAACGGTTTCTCCCGTGGATTGAACCGGTCGAAATACTCCAACTGATAGAGGTTCGAAAGACAGGCCCAGGCGGCGGCGTGGTTGGGCTCGCGTTCCAGCGCCCGCTCAAATCCGGCGCGGAGCACGGCATGCTCCTGGGGATCGACCTGTTGCATGAAGGCGTAGTGGCGCAAAACAAGTTCGGACGCGCTGAGTTCCTCCACTTTTCGATCTCGCGTGGGGGCGGCCATGGAGCGAACCAGAACTCCATACCCATCCGCGACGGTGGTCACGATGTGGTCGGTGAGGTCGTCCTGAACCTGGAATGTGCCGGCCTCGCCGATTTCGCGGTCATACGCCTCCGCCCAAAGCTGCGTGCCCGTCACCGCGTCCATCAGTTGTGCGCTGACGCGAACGGCGCGGCCTCTTTTGCGTATGCTCCCCTCGATCACATAGCGCGCACCCAGTTCACGGCCTACCGTGCGGACGTCCGCTGCGCGGCCTTTGTAAGCCATCGCTGAATTGTGGGCGATGACTTGAAGATACGGAAATCGCGAAAGCCCCGCGGTGACGTCTTCGCTCAGGCCGTCGGCCAGAGCTTCGAGGTCCGCATCGCTGCTGGCCTCCCTGAACGGCAGCACGGCGACACAGAAGCCTTCGTCGGCGCGCGTGGCGCCGCTTTCGCGCTTCTTGATCAGCCTACTCGTTGCGAGTGAAGCGGGTTGGACTGTCGAGCCCTGAGCGGGCGGAATCTCCACCCCCGCTTTGACGAGACCTTCGACGACATGTTCCACAAATTCCGGCTGAAACCATTTTCCAAGATTCTCGCGTACATCCACCGCCATGTCTGGCCTCAACGCCCGCAAGTCGCGCACGGCTTTCGCGGCGATTTCTTCTTCTCGGAGTTGCCCGGCGGCCGCTGCCACAATCAATGGCGTGTAAAAGAGGTCGGGCATATTGAGCCGCAGCGCTTCGCTTAACGCACCTTTGTAGTCGCCCTTTCGGTATAGGTTGAAGACGAGCGGATAGCGGTACTTCCCGGGATAATGGGGGTTCAGCTCCATTGCTCGCTCGGTGAGTGCACAACCGCGGTCCCATTCCCCCATATAGGCCAGCATCAAGCCCACAAACCAGACATTGCTACCGTCCATAGGGTTCAGCGCCAGCGCACGCTCTGCGGCGTGTCTGCAAGGGCCAAACTCCCGGCGCAGGAAATGGACATAGGCCAGGTTGTTGTAGGCCATATGGTTGGAAGGCCCGGCCTTGATCGCTCGCTTTGCGGCTTCCAGCCCCTGATCCATAAGTGAAAAATGCGGCTTGAGCCCAATCGAATATTCGTCACAAAAGACCATGGCCAGCATCGCCCACGCATCGGCGTTACCGGGCGCTTGCGCGACCGACCGTTCGAGGCAGGCCTTCGCCGCGGCCTGCTCGTCCGGCGTGAGCCGCTCGGCATAACCAAAACTGAGCAAGACCGCCTCGTAAGGCGTCAGCTGCGTGGGATTCCTCGCTCGCACCGCCTCGCTCATGCTGTGTGCTAGAACACCGTGGCGGTCGGCGACGGTCGCAACGATCCGCGGGACCAGGTCATCCTGCAACTCAAAAACCGATTCGGGTTGAACCGCGCGCTCATACGTTTCCGCCCAAAGATGAGTGCCGGTTGTTGCATCAACGAGTTGGACGGCGAGCCGCAGTTTGGATCCTGCTAGCCGTAAGCTGCCTTCCATCACATAACGCGCGCCGAGTTCTTTGCCGATGGCGCGAATGTCGCCAGATTCGCTTGAGTATTTTGCAGTCGATCCGCGCGCGATCACACGAAGATAGGAAAAGCGCGAAAGGCCAGTGACGATTTCTTCCGACAAGCCATCGGCCAGAGCTTTCAGTTCGGCGCTGGCGCCGGCGTATTTGAAGGGCAGTACCGCGACCCAGAAGCCTTCATCGGAACAAGACGTGCCAGAGTCGGTCTTCGTGAAAGGCTGAGTAAGGTTTCCCGTTGATGGGGCGAGCTTTTTTTCCGGAACCATCTCCAGCCCCGCCTGGCGTAGGCCGCTGAGCAGTTGCTCGACCAGTTCCGGTTCCCACCACTTTTCCAGTTCCGCGCGGGCGATGGACGCAAAACCGGGACGAATCGCAAGCAGCCTGCGCACTGCGCTACGCGCCTGACCCAGTTCACCGAGTGCAACATAGATCGCAGCCAGGGCGACTTCCGTCCGCCAGAAGCCGGGCATGTTCACCCTGGAGGCGATGTCGAGGGCGTTGCGGTAGTCCCCCTTGCGGTAGGAGTCTAACAGGACGGGGAACCAATACCAGCCAGGATGATGGGGATTCAGACCGCGGGCCTTCTCGGCGAGAGCACAACCTCGTTCCCAATCGCCGGAATAGGCGAAGACGATGCCCATGTAGGCAAGCGTAAATCCGTCCATGGGATTCAGTATGAGCGCCCGTTCGGCCACACTCTTGAAGGTCTGGCGGTCGCCCCGGAGAAACATAACCGAGGCCAGAGCGTGATAGCCGTAATGATTGGAGGGCGCAATCTCGATGGCGCGTTGCGCCGCCGCGAACGCCCGCTCCAGCGGCTCGGGCAAGAGGTTGTATCCCTGCGTGTACTCTTCGCGATAAAGGATGGAAAGGATGGCCCAGGCGTCGGCGTGACCCGGCGCCTGTTCCACGGCCCGTTCCAATGCGGCCCTGGCCATGGCATGCTCTTCCGGGGCAATTCGCTGGAAGTAGGCGAAACTCCGGAGCAAGGCCTCGTATGGCGTCAACTGATCAGGCGGCTTGCCGCGCAGGGCTTCGCTCATGGAGTGCGGCAGCACGCCACGGGTGTCGGCTATCGTGGCAACGATGCGCGGAACCAGTTCTTCCTGAAGTTCGAATATGGCTTCTGGATCGAACGTATTTACATAAGTCTCTGCCCACAAGTGAGCGCCGGACGTTGCATCGACGAGTTGTACGGCCAGCCGCAACTTCGTTCCGGCCTGACGCAGGGTTCCTTCCATCACATAGCGGGCGCCGAGTTCTTTCCCCGCGGATCGCACCTCGAATGATTCGTTGGCATAGCGCGTCGTGGAATTCCGGGCGATAACACGGAGGTACGAGAATCGAGACAGACCCGTCACGATGTCTTCGGTCAATCCTTCTGCGAGTGCCGTGAGGTCGGCGTTTCCTCCGCTGTACTTGAATGGCAGTACCGCGACCCAGAAGCCTTCGTCGGCGCGAGTGCCAGCGGAGTCGGATGCGGCGGCGACACGCGAGACCGACGTCCTGGCGGCGGACATTTTCTGGGACGACTGACGCGAGAGATCGCGAAACTCATTGCTGACATCGCGAGCCGTCTGCAAGCGGTAGCGTGGATCTTTCTCCAGACAGCGCCGGACAATGCGGGCAAGATCGCTGGGCAGGTCCGGACGCAAGTCGGTGACGGACTGTGGTGTATCCCGTAGGATCGCGGAGACGAGTTCGGCGGAAGAACTTCCTTCGAAGGGTCGTCGACCGGTAGCCATCTCGTGGATCAAGACTCCCATCGAGAAAATGTCGGTGCGGTGGTCGAGCGCGCGGCCCGAGGTCTGTTCGGGAGACATGTAGGCCGGCGTCCCCATCACCACGCCGACTTGCGTGCGGCTGTCCGAAGTCATGGTGGCATCGCTCAAGTTAGCCGCCCGGATATCTTTTGCTAATCCGAAGTCCAGAACCTTGACCCGGCCGTCGTTCGAGACCATGACATTAGCGGGCTTCAGGTCGCGATGAACGATGCCTTTCTCGTGCGCGGCCGCGAGGGCGTCGCCGAGCGCGGTGGCGATCTCGACTATTTGTTCGACGGGAAGTCCATCTTCGGGAATCAGGCGGTCCAGAGGAAGTCCTTCGACTAGCTGCATCGTCAGAAAATGGATGCCGCCGCATTCCTCCACAGAGTGGATGGTGACGATGTTCGGATGGTCGAGTTGGGCGAGGGCCTTGGCTTCCCGACGAAAGCGCCCGAGCCGCTCCGGATCTTGAGCCATCTCGGCAGGGAGCACTTTAAGCGCGATGTCGCGACCGAGCTTCGTGTCGGTGGCGCGATACACTTCGCCCATACCGCCAGCGCCTAACGGAGACTGGATTTCATATGGGCCGAGCTTTGTGCCAGGAGTAAGAGCCATCCGTGCGCGTAATTATAGTCTGTGCAGCACGTTGCACGCGGATGCGACGATTCTGGACGTACGGTCGGCAAATCGGAAACGATCCAGAAACGCTCTTGTAGGACATCAATGGCGATGTCCTCCAAGCCGACTTCTGGCCAACGCTCGTTGAGAGTCAGTCGTTGGGCATAACTGTCGCTGTAGGGACGACCATCGTAAAGATGCATAGCCGAACCGTCAACGGTCTGGGATTAGGAGAAAGCCGGTGTCGTCTTGGCCTTTGTAGTCTCCCCGGCCTACGATTTCACCGTGGTTGTTGATGCTGGTCGCGGATTCCAGCTTCCAGCCTGAATCGGATGCGATGTGAGTGTTCAAGTCTTGGAACCCGTGCGATTTTTCCCACGCGAAAGCCCGTTCCGCGTCCGCAAATGGACCGAAAGATCCAACGATGATGTTGGAGTCGTTTATCGCATGAGGGTGGCTGGGGTATTGCGGAGACAATTCCAAGCGAGTCAGAGTTGCGCCTGCGTAAAGGAACACCTCGGAAAACGCCTGGACCAGCACCTGACCGTAGTTATTCACGCCGATTGCCGAACTGTAACGGTTGGGTGGTCCAATCGGCTGGATGCCGCGACTCGCGTGCCACAGGAATGCTTGATAACGTCCGGTTTCGTCATACGCGTCGCCGATCGCTTCTCCGTTTTTGTTGACACCCTTGGCAGATCCGCCACAACACCCCCCTAGCTGTCGAATCGTGTTTCTGGTCCAAGATACCGGCCCCGTTGTTGTCTTTCCAGGGAGCAGCGATTCTCCGACAATTTCGTCGGAGTCGCTGATGTCGTAGGCGCGGGATTGCTCTCCTGCCAGCAAGGTTAGAACGCCATTGGCAAAGGTGAATGCTTGGTGCTTGCCAAATGTGCGGTCGTAGACAACTCCGACCACGTGACCGGAATTGTTGACTGCGACGCCTTCGGAGTTGTAGAAACCCGCGGGCAGAGGCAGTTCGTGAAGCCCAGATTGCTCGGTCCACAAGGCCGCGCGGTGTCCGGTCGTTGTGCCTGCTATTTGCCTGTTTTCGTTGATGTGGACTGGCCGCAGAGGCAATGCGATCACTTTGTAATGCGCGGCAATACAGCTCACACCGTTGCCTTGTCCCATCAGAAAACAACTCGGAACAAGCAACAGCATTACAGCCACAAACCGAGCGGGCTTGGCGCCATACCCAACTTTTGAGGGCGATCCCACCCTGGCTCCGGTTCCTATTGCGCCGTGAGCTTGATGTAATCGAAGCACACCGTATATCCGCTGCTGCTGGAATTGTGTCCGGTCACGGTGAACTTGAACGAATAGTTCCCTGCTGACGAGAATGTCATGTTGCCAAGATCGTATTCATAGAATACGCCATTCCCGTTCGCGTTATATTCGTCTTCCGCGGGTCCAACGTTCGCACCGTTGACGGAGAGTTGAAAAATTCCGCGGGTGGGGAACTCTTTCGTTGCGGCTTTGATGTCGTAAGTTCCTGGCGTTGCGACGTTCACGGTGAAATTCAAATATGCGCCAGCGGCGGTGCCATCGGCAATCTCCCCTGCACCGTCGGGGAAGCCTGTCCAGGTAAATGAGCGCGCATTCGGCGAACCCGTAACCGGAATCTTTGTGGCTTCGTATTGGATAGTACCCGGCGCACCAGACGTGAAGGTCCAGCTCAAGATGTCCTGGGTCGCAGTCATGCCACCGGTGCCGCCGGTGAACCCGGCGTAGGCGGTGTTCGCGCCCACAGTGCTGGGAATATTCACCGTCCAACTTGTCGTGAACGTGTCGGCAGGCGTCGTAGCATCGGTGATGGTCATGGTCAAGGTGGTGCCACTGTAGGTGATATGAACGTTAAACACGTCGCCACTGTGAAGGTTTACGTTGCCTCCGAGGGTTGTAGCGGGAATGGTCGGAGACGCTCCGTCCGTGTACAACCCAGTCGAGTTCGTCCCCTCGCCGTCATTGTTATAAAGATCGAACTTCACCGCTACGCTGGACGGAATACCTCCGGATCCTCCGGGCGTATCGGGTCCGTACCCCAAACCTCCGCCGCTGGGGCCGAGCGCTGTGGTACCGACGTTCTGAATTACAAAAGTGATGCCGTCCGCGTTGGGATTGGTTAACTGGAAGCTGAAATCGGTGGTAAACGACTGGATATTCAGAGGCGTCGTGTAGAAGCCGCTGCCAGCCTCTGTTCCTCCGCCGTCGGTCAGGCGCAGCCGGGTGCCGTTCAGCTTGGCGGAGCCATTCAGTGCCAAACCCGTGGAACTAAAGCCAGAAGCGTAGTTGACATACGGGTTCCCGTTCGCGCTTATGGTGTAGGTCCCGCTCGCAACAGCGCTGTTGTTGTATCCGGTCGCCACCGCAATCGCTTTGATCGTGGTGGTCGTGTTCAGTGTTAACGTAGTGCAAACTGGTGAACTCGCCGTAGGCGTGCTTCCATCCGTCGTACAGTGAATGACCGCCCCTGTCGTAGTGTCGGAGAGTGTCACGACTTGACCCGGGCTGTAAGCGCCCGGCGCCGGGCTGAATGTCGGTGTCGCCGCAGTGGGTAGGCTTATTGTGTACGTCCCGCTCGCAACGGCGCTGTTGTTGTATCCAGCCGCTACTGCGATCGCCTTGATCGTGGTGGTCGTGCTCAGTGTCAACGTAGTGCATACCGGTGAACTCGCCGTAGGCGTGCTTCCATCGGTCGTACAGTGAATGACCGCCCCTGTCGTAGTGTCGGAGAGTGTCACGACTTGACCCGGGCTGTAAGCGCCCGGCGCCGGGCTGAATGTCGGTGTCGCCGCAGTGGGTTGATTGGTCGCGACATAGGTCCAGTCCAGGATTTCCTGGATTGCAGTCAGCCCGCCGGTACCACCAGTGAATCCCACATAGGCGGAATTCGAGCCGACGGTGGTCGGTATGTTGATTGGCCAACTGGCCGTGAAGGTTTGGGACGAGTTGGTAGCGTCGGTGATCGTCATGATCAACGTCGTTCCGTCGTATGTTGTGTGAACATTGAAAACATCGCCACTGAGCAGGGATACCCCCGAGCTCGTCATATCCAAGGCGGGAGTCGTGGGAGAAGCGCCGTCGGTGTACAGACCGGTCGAGTCTGTGCCTTCGCCCGCGTTGTTATAGATGTCGAACTTCACCGCCACGCTATTAGCGATTCCCGGAGTTCCGCCCGGCGTGTCGGGGCCGTAGCCCAGACCACCGCCCGAAGGTCCCAGAGCCGTCGCCCCAACTCCCTGGATGGTGAAAGTGAATCCGTCCGCACTTGCACTACTCAGTTGAAAGCCAAAATCAGTAGTGAAAGCCTGAATATTAATGGGTGTGCCAACGAACGCACTCCCAGCCTCGTTGGCCCCGCCGTCGGTGAGCCGCAACCGGGTGCCGTTAAGTTTGGCAGTGCCGTTAAAAGTTAATCCCGTTGAAGTAAATCCGGCGCCGTAATTGATTCCGGGGTCGCCCGAGTCGATGGTATAGAGCCCGCTAGCAATCGCGCTTGGATTGTATCCATTCGCGGTCGCGATTGCTTTCAGAGTCACGGTCGAACTGATCGCCACGTTGCTACACGCAGGGGAACTTGGGGTGGGCGTAGTGCCATCGGTCGTGCAATGAACGGTCGCTCCCGAGGTGCTGTCGGAGAGTGTCACGTTCGTAGTGCTCGTGTAGTCGCCTGGGGCCGGACTGAAAGTCGGAATCGCCGCGGTTGGGGTCGTGCTGATCGCGCCATAGGCAGAGACTTTCAGTTGACTGCCAACGTATACCTTACCGTTTGCGACGATCGGAGTGGCGAACTTCACCGCTCCGCCGGGGACATCGCGGTTGTTGGCGGCCTGGCTGCTGTTGTAAAGCATCTTCGCCAGATTGGTCGCGTCATAACCGTACAACACCTGGCAATTCGAGCCGCCACTGCAGGTCGATCCGAAGGCGCTGTCGTCCAACCCCCAAAGAATTCCGTTGGTGTTGCCGTTGGCCGAAATGGTTGGTGACGGCGCGGAAAAACTGAATGCCTTTGCACTCTCCGATGTTGGCGAAGTCGAAATCAGTCCACTGTTATTGGCGTTGAACGAAAATGCCTTCAGATTGTCCGGCCCACCGCCATCGCTGCCTCCGCCCCAGTACACGCTGCCGTTCCAATAGGCTGGCGTGCCCCAAACTCCGGCGGTTGCCCCCGGAATCTCCTGCACGATATTTGGATCACTGCCGTTGCAAGGAGGATTATCATTGACGCAATACTTGCCCATATTATTGCGATCAATCACGTACATCTTGCCTTCCTTGCCCATCTGCGTCAGCAGTTGCTGCCCGGAGGAAAGATTAGGCAGCAGTACGAGTCCGCCGGACGCAACGTCGGTGTCGCCACCGGCCAAACTGCTCTGGTTGTAAGGCGTGAAATAATCCAGTACCGGAAAGCTGCCTCCGCTCGGAGGTCCAAGTTTGACGATGCTATCGCCGTAGTCCGTCGTGCCATTCCAGGTGCCATTTCCGGTTGCGAAAAAGATGTTTCCGTTTGCATCCGCGGCCAGTCCTCCTCCGCTCATCCAAACGCCGTTGGCGCTGCCGTCAGCGGAAGTGTTAAAGGCTGCTTCTTGCGCAAGCGTGCTGGCGCTATATGACATGATCCAGCCATGCCAGGGGCTGATGTCGCAATGCGAGGACCATCCAATCACGACGTGCCCATTCTCCAACAACAGGCCAGCCCGCTGATTTTCGAAGTGAGGGTTGAAGCTCACGGTTGTGCCGTTGCCGTCCGATGCGGTTCCCGGCACTGTCGCCTCTATCAATACCGGACCACTGAATTTCTCAGCCGAGGTAGCCACGTCGATGGCGTGCAAGTACTGGACCAGGCTGCCGTTGACTTTTGACTTCGCCACTAGGTAGATCGTCCCCGTAGTGGGATCGATGACCGGTGTTCCCGTGATCCCAACTTCCGGGACCAGGTCGCCACAACCCAGATCCGTACTGCTGTTGACCGTGCTGCCGCCGGATGGAATCAAGCTGATCTGCCAGTAGATTGTTCCACTGTCCGCGTCAATGGCATACAGGCTGTCGTGCTCAGTGGCGACGTAAAGGACGTTGTGCGTGCCACCAGCGATCGTCAGGTTCGAGAGATACAAAGGCTGGGCGTACACCCATCCGTCAACAGTGACAGAAAACAGCTTGCCAAATTGGCTGCTGTTCACGTTAGCCGGAGTCAGGATTGCTTCCTGAGTGTTCTGTCCCGTCCGAGCGTTGTCATTGTGATAAGTAGTGACATTCACCTGCGCCTGGAGTACGGAGGAGAGAATGCAGAACAGGCTGACAACCAACACCCCGATATAACAAATGGCCATTCTCTTCACTTAGTTTCCTCCTCAAAGCGCGACTTAGAACTGAGATTGCGACTCCACAACAAGGAGGCAACTCTTTTACCTTAACTTCGAGAAGAATGCAATCCCTGGTTCCGTGGGAATGCCCGTCTGACGGGGCATTCGCATTCAACAAGTCTTCGTGCGCACGTCACGGCCCGTGCGAGCCAGCGCTTTCAGCGGCAGCGCATACGGCTCTTACCGAGGATGAGTGGCGCATGGCGGCATGGCTGCTTGGTCCAAACGCCCTCGTACGGATCTGTGCCTTGGACCACTGGCGATGGTGGTCCCAACCGCGACAGTAATCCGGTGACCCTTCAGAGCTTTGCATCGCGGTCCAGAAACGCGCTTCTGGGAAGCTTCAACAGAAGTCGCTTGGCAAAAGTCAAGTCGCTTTCGCCGCATGGTCGCATTGTGATCGTATCGCGTTCGCCTAATAGATGCCGTCGAAACCGGACTGCCAGTCCGCCCTCCGGAGAAAAAGTCGGCAAAGCTCGCCGACGGTATGGAGGAGGACACTTTCTCCAGTCCGGTTTGTAAGCGAGAATCCGCAGAATTGCGGCGATTTGTTGTTATTTCCGGGACAATCCAGGCAGATTTCTCTGCACTTCAGACTGTATGGCGGAGAGGGAGGGATTCGAACCCCCGATACCCTTTCGGGTATGCCGGTTTTCAAGACCGGTGCCATCAACCGCTCGGCCACCTCTCCAGAACTCTGACCTGATCAATTATCTTACATCGCCGGGCAGAACTGGTTTCACAAATGGGTTTATTCTAAGACTTAGCGCTGGGTCTTGTCAGGGTTGCGACCCACTTGCTTGAGATCATGAAATCGCATCCTCAGCTCGCGTTGTTGAGTTTCCTGCCGACCGTTCTGCTGATGGTTTGGCTTGCGCCGCAATGTGCACGCGCGCAAACCCAGAACGGCTCAGACACTTCGGCCAGCGACTCGAATTGGACGGCCACGACCCGGGAGCAACTGCCCAGCAGTCTGAATCCGAGCAGGACATCTGAAACCCATACGGCGTCCGGCGGCCGCACTGTTGACAACCAGAGTATCGAGACAATGGGACTGTATGGGCGCTATGCGCCTTATCTGGATCTGCAAAAGGAAACTGTCAAGGTCGATGCCAACACAGTGCGAACTATCGAACGCGCTTTCGGCAGAGATTCCGAAGGCCGGAAAACGCTGGTTCAGGTGACGGACGAGGAGAAGCGAACCTTGCCGGGAGGTGAGGTGAAGGTCGTGCGCACCACGTCGAATCCCGATGCCAACGGCGGCTTGCAAGTAGTGCAGCGCGAAGTTCAAGACACCAAGCAGATCAATCCCAACGTGCAGGAGACCAAGAGCACGGTGTTCACCGCTTCGACGAATGGCGGTCTAGCCGCATCCATGCAGACCACGGAACGCGACACAAAAACCGGCGACCATACGGTCGAGTTTCGCAAGTCGACTCTGTTGCCTGACTTGAATGGCGGCTGGCAGACCGGAGAAATCCGGGAAGGCACAATCAAGGGCGACGGCAAAGATAGCACCAAAGAAGAGCGCGTGCTGCGACCGGGAGCTGACGGAAATCTGACGGTAGTCGAGCGGACGGTCAGCAAGGAATCGGAGAATGCCGCAGGCGAGAAACGCGGCACAGTCGAAACCTATTCAGATAATCTTCCGGGAAGTCCGGTCGATGGCAGCCTGCGCCTGAACCAGCGGGTGACGACAGTTCATCGGAAGGGCGAAGACGGTACGCAATCTACCACGAAGCAAGTAGAGCAGCGGAACCCTGCGCAGCCCAGCGATAGCCTGCAGGTTACGGGGGAAGCTATCGACATTGTTCGGCCCGGCCTCGACGGCACAACGCGGCAGACCCAAACGCTTCGGTCGCTGGATTCAAACGGGGGCCTCGGGGTCGTATCCGTCGATACTCGCAAACAAGACAACGCCTCTTCTGTCCAAGTTAATATAGCGCCGGCAAAGACTCCTCAGGCCGCGCCCAGTCACTAACCGCAATTACTTGGTAACCGTGCCGCAGGCAATGCGATCGCCCGAGTTTCCCGATGGATCGGTCTTCATGTCGTCTTCCTTGGCATGGATGACCAGCGCCGTTCCGCCGTTGCTGAACAGCGAGTGGGTATTGCTACCATCTCCGAGGGCGACGTCATCATCAGTCAGTTTGAGCTTGGCGACGCCTTGTTCGTTGACGCTGAAGTTCATCATGTCGCCGGCGTGGTGGCCATCAGGATTCTGAAGGCCGTGCTTCTTTCCGTCGGGATTGAAGTGCGGGCCCGCCGACTTGAAGTCCGGACCATCGCACTTCGCGTTCTGATGAAAGTGAATGCCGTGTGTGCCCGGCGGCAAGTCATGCAGATTAAGGTCGAGCCCCACGCCCGCGCTTTTTTCGCCGGTTCCACTCTCCGCGATCGTGACCGTGCCCACGCTCTTGCCCTGGGCATCTTTCATCTCGACCACAGTTTTGGCCGCGCTGGCGAGCGACCAGAGAACGATCGTTGACGACACAGCTGCAACGAAAAATCGTTTGTGTTTCATGGACACAGATTATAACCAAGCTACGTCTGGTGCGCTATTTGACTCATCGTCATGGTCGAGCAGTGACGGCGACAATGCAGATTCGTCTGACTCGGCGTCTCTTGCGGCGTCCGAGTTTTCCCGTTTTGGGATGGGGTTTACTGTTTATTACCGGGTACCCCCCTCCCCCCTTTGGCTGCAAAATCTTGAAAACAATGGATTAGTTTCGCGACTATGTGCTAGATCTTTGAGTTTACAGGACTTACGGGCAAAATCTAGAGAACATTAGAGTTAGGGCACACGCGCCGTGGTCTTGCGTCCCATTTTGGAACTGGGGCGGGTTCGGCATTTGGAAGGGTGGTAGCTACCCCATCGCTTGGGTCAGATTGTCAAAGATCGACATTATCTTGTAGATAATGCATGTTGTAATAGATTATCGGATTTGAATCACGGAGTCAACGATAAAGTGCGCTGCGGAACCGAGACTTCGGGAAACAGTCCCATGTCTCGAAAACCACGGGACCTAGGGCAGCCGGCCGCCCCGACACTAACTTCGGACTGCTGGAATAACCTCGCTATTACTCACGACCGGATTCTGAGTGCTGTGGCCTGTTAACAACAGTCTTCGATGTCGGCGGTATAATCAACGGCCATCCAGAGGTTGTCAGAGCTGACGTTGAACTGTTGGCTCATGACTCAAACCAAGAGATCCCAACCTGTTCAAAAGGAGGCCACTATGACCGAAATCAGTACTACACGTCAAGGCAGCAAGCAGGCAGATGACGAGAAGACAATTCGTCCGTTTCATGTCAACGTTCCGGAGGCGGACCTGACCGAGTTGCGCAGGCGCATCAACAACACACGGTGGCCAGAACGAGAAACGGTCAGGGATGCAACCCAAGGCGTGCAGCTGGCGACGACTCAAGCACTCGCGCGCTATTGGGCGACGGAGTACGACTGGCGCAAGATCGAGACAAAACTGAACGCCCTGCCGCAATTCATTACCGAGATCGATGGACTGGACATTCATTTCATCCACGTCCGATCGAAACACGAGAATGCGTTGCCGCTGATCGTTACGCACGGATGGCCCGGCTCGATCACCGAACAGTTGAAGATCATCGATCCGCTAACCAATCCCACCGCACACGGCGGAAATGCATCGGACGCGTTCCATATCGTGGTTCCGTCGATGCCGGGGTATGGGTTTTCAGGCAAGCCGACGACGACGGGCTGGGGCCCTGAACGGATCGCGAGTGCCTGGGCCGTGTTAATGAAGCAGCTCGGCTACTCACAATTTGTGGCACAGGGCGGGGATTGGGGCGCGGTCATCACCGATCTGATGGGCGTGCAAGCGCCGCCCGAACTTCTGGGAATTCATACCAACATGCCCGGCGCGGTTCCTGCGGGTATTTATCGAGCGGTTCTGTCCGGCGCGCCGATGCCATCCGGTTTCTCAGACGACGAACGGACTGCCTTCGAGAGGCTCCAATTCGTGTACAGCAAAGGCGTCGCCTACGGCTACCAGATGGGGTTGCGACCGCAGACGTTGTATGGAATCGCGGATTCCCCCGTCGGCCTGGCCGCCTATTTTCTGGACCACGATGCGTGGAGTTATGCGCTGATCGCGCGCGTCTTTGACGGGCAGACCGAAGGTCTCTCACGAGACGATGTCCTCGATAACATTACGATCACCTGGCTGACGAATACGGCGCTTTCCGGAGCCCGCCTCTACTGGGAAAATAAATTTTCCTATTTCGGCGTCAAGGGCGTGTCTGTCCCGGTTGCTGTGAGCGCGTTCCCTGACGAGCTCTATCAATGTCCGCGCAATTGGGCAGAAAGCGCGTATCCCAAACTGATCCATTACAACAAGCTCCCCAAGGGCGGGCACTTTGCGGCCTGGGAACAGCCGAAGCTCTTTTC
>Ga0265760_10000091_pt1 | contig 23318 bp, 27 predicted proteins | sample NZIome_2_FD_200831 | JGI IMG/M metagenome (GOLD analysis project Ga0265760, IMG submission 200831) | Metatranscriptome of rhizosphere microbial communities from Maridalen valley, Oslo, Norway - NZI1 (Metagenome Metatranscriptome) | ecosystem: Host-associated > Plants > Roots > Rhizosphere >...
CAACTGATCCAGCGCCGAGGCCACCATCGCGACCCAAGGGAACTTTTCCGCCGCTGGTTTCGTACATTTACCCGTGAGGCAGTCATGAAGACCTATTTCAACAGTCGGTCGTCGACGGTCTGGGCCTTGCTGGCAATCCCTCTGGTTGCGCTCGCCTATCCCGTAGTAACGCTGGTCGTGCCCGCCGTTCTTCACGCAGTCTTGCCGGAATCAGTTCGCGCAGTTTTAAGCTTGCTGTAACGGGCGCCGCAACCGCAACCGAAGTACTAATGCCGAAGTACCAATGCTCGTGTAGGGACGGCCGCCTCGGCTGTCCGGTCAAGCGAAGCGAGACTAGCTTGTTCCCTGCGGCCTGCAAACTGTAACGTGGCCCATCCCCACCCTTCCCGCAGCAAACAGCTAAAATGTTGTCCAGGACACTGAGAAGAAACCGGGATAGTTCTTGATCTTTACTCTGAACTCGCCTTTGGCTTCTCCGTGCGAAGCTTGTGCCTGGCCGAAGCCGAAGGGTGCCTCTGTGGTGAAAACGCTTTTTAAATTCTGCCGATGGTGAGCACAACCCTGAAAACCAAGACGAAAAAGCACGGCCCCGCGCCCACCACCTCCGACGAACTGTGGATGGAAGAAGCCCTGCGCGCGGCCCAGCGCGCCCTCGAAGCCGGCGAGGTCCCGATAGGCGCCGTCGTCGTCTGCGACGGACGCATCGTGGGCCGCGGCTGGAACCGCAACATCACCGATTCCGACCCCACCGCGCACGCCGAAGTCCTCGCCCTGCGCGAGGCGGGCGCCGCCTTGGGCAACTACCGTCTTGGAGAGTGCGAGTTGTTTGCAACCATTGAACCGTGCGCCATGTGTGCGGGTGCGCTGCTGCATGCCCGCATCAAGCGGCTGGTATACGGCGCGGATGATCCTAAGGCGGGGGCGGTCCACTCAGTTTTGCAGGCATTGAGTCACCCCCCAATGAACCACCGCGTCGAAGTCCGCAGCGGCGTCCTGGCAGGACGTTGCGCGGAGTTGCTGCAGACGTTCTTTAAGAGCCGTCGTCACGTGTCGGTTGGTCGGGAGCGGCCTCACTGAGGCGGATCGACCGGAGTGCCAGAGCCTTTTGCAATGGGCCTCTCCGTGGGTTGGGTCGAGGTATGCCCAACCGGCTTATCCGGAGGTGGCTGATAGGTCGAGCTCTGAGCCTCAGTAGTCGAATTCAACGGTTTCATCGACACCACCTGGTAAGCGCGCGTTTTGTGATCGCCGTCGGGCACTTTCAGGTAGAGATGATCTTTCTTGATCTTGAATTCGCCTTCATGGCCAATCGGGAGAATCACTGGATGCTTGCCGTCAACTGGACGAATGTGATACTCCATCTCGTCGGTTCGAAGCAGATACTGAGGACAAAGTTTTTCGTCTGAATTCACGTGCGTGATTCCTACCGACCCGTAAAGAGCGCCCAGGCCCGAAAGGCCCCTCTCCTTGGCGCCGCAAGGCACGGCTTCCATTTTCTCCAGCATGCCTCTGTCAGGATGTTTCTTCTTGTCACCCGCGCTCAAGGATGAAACCGAAAACAGCACTATCGCAACGACGAGAAAATTTTTGATCTTCATGGCACCTCCGCCAAAAAAAGAAAGAATGCGCCGCACCACCCAGCACGTTCTCGACACCTTGACGGGACTGTGAGTCCCGCACAGCGCGCGCCGTTTGCTTCGTCGTCCGCCCCTAAAACGCGCAAGCCGGCGGCTGAAGGGCATGCACCCTCCAGCCGCGGTCGGTTTGCGAGACTACTGCTTCGGCTTCGGGTCGAGACCCGGGGCTTTAGGAGTCATCTGTTTTGCAGGCATGGCGCCGTTCTCGTCGAGCTGCTGCGCGGAATTCATATAGACCTTTGGATTCTGGGTCAATTCCGTCCGCACGCCGGGATGCGCCTGAAGGTACTGCTGCAGTTCGGGGTGACCTTCCATATACTCATCGTTCTTGGCTAATTCGGGATTCTTTGTGAGCTGATCCGCAATCGACGAATGCTCGCCAAGAAACTGGTGGAAGCTCGCCAACTCGCCGCGATTCAGATCACGATTGCGACCATCTTGTTGGTGATCGTAACGACCTTCTTGTTGGTGATCGTAACGATCTTCCTCCCGCATGAAGGCGTTAGGATTTGCGTCGATTTCCTGACGAACTTCTGGATGCTGCTGCAGATAATCCTGCAGGGCGGGATGTGCAGTGACGAATTTCTTGTTGTCTAACAGCGAGGGATCCTTGCGCACTTGCTCGGCGATTTCGGGATGGCTATCGAGAAAATGGTCCATGCTCGCTAACTGCGCACGCGTGCCATCGCGATCGCCCTCGTGCTGGTCGAAGCGGTCTTCGCGATGCATAAACGCGTCGGGGTGCTCTTTAAACTGGTCGGCAAGCTCCGGATGTTGCGCCATGAACTCCTTCAGTTCGGGATGGCTGTCAACAAATTGCCATTTGTCGATGAGTGTAGGATCCTTCCGGAGTTGCTCGGCGATTTCGGGGTGGCTATCGAGGAAGCGATCCATGGTCGCCAGTTCGCCACGTGTGACGTTGCGGTCGCCCAATTGCTGTTGATAGCGGTCTTCGCGACGCATAAACTCGTTGGGATTTTCGTTAATTTCTGCGCGAATTTCGGGATGCCTCTGCAGAAACTGTTGAAGCTCCGGACGACTGTCGACGAATTCGCGGTTATCCATTAAAGAAGGATCTTTTTTAAGCCGGCCCGCGAGCTCCGGGTGATCATTCAAGAACGTGTTGAAATCAGCGAGCTGCTGGCGGGTGACGTCCGGGCTGGCCGGAGTCATTGTCGGGGTCTGGCCGGTCTGGGCATGTGCGAGTCCGGTCGCCCAGATAACCACCAACGTCAAGAGTGTCAGCATAGAACTGCGATGCAAGATTTGTCTTCTCACGAGTCCTGGCCCTCCTTGATGAAAAATTATGGCCGCGTCAGGAAGGTGCAACAGGCCTGCCAAACTACTGTGGAGGGGTCGATCTTCAATCGCGCCATAGCGTTACGAGGGGTAGCAGTAATCGTCCGACGCGCATTCGAGAAACAGCATGCGATGAACAATTGACGCGCTGACCGGGAAATTCGCCGTACCCGATGAACCCTAGTGGGTTCTCCGTAGATGTGCATGGCAAGTTGTGCGAGGCGGCGAATCGGGCCGGCGCTATCGTCCTCCCTCGCGATCATCATCTCTATCCCTGCAATCTTCGTCGCTGAGGACCATCATGAGTTGGACTGGAACCGCAACATCAACGATTCCGACCCCGCCGCGCACCCCGAAGTCCTCGCCCTGCGCGAGGAGGGGGCCGCCATCGGCAAGCACCGTCTGGAAGACGGCAAACTGTTTGCTACAATTGAACCGTGCACCGCGTATGCGGCCGCCTTGCTGCATGACCGCAACAAGGCGTCTGGTCTATGACGCGGACGATCCCAAGGCGGGCGCGGTCCACTAGTAGCCACAGCTGTTCTCCGGAGAGGTGCGTGAGCGGTTGAAACGATCCGCCTCGAAAGCGGACATACCTTAACGGGTATCGGGGGTTCGAATCCCTCCCTCTCCGCCAGATTTTCTACGCTTTTTTTCCAACCACTTGCAGCGTAATTCCAAGCTAAAAGGCTCTGCTTACGGATTTTAAGGTATTTCCTCCGAACCTCGGTATTAGGTTCTGCGGAGGAAATATGGCGTTGTCGGTGAAGTTGTACAGGGTGGTCGGCAAGGGTAAGGATCGGCGCTACGTTCCGATTGATTTGGGACGGCGGGGGCGGCGCTCCAAGGAAGATGTCACGGGTCCCTTCTATCTGCGGTACGGAGTGAAATACGAATCCGTTGGCATGGATTTCAAAACATCGGTTGAAGCCATGCTACGCAGGCAGGCTACGCTTGACGCTGTGGGCAGTGGCGTAGCGGTCAAACAGGACGGCGATCCAAATCGCAAGCGGGTCGTGGATGAGGTCAAGAAGTTCCTTGCCAAGAAATCCCTCCTCAAAGATCCCAAGACCGTGAAGACGTATACCGAGCGGCTGGGCTATTTTTTGGACTGGTGCGAGCGTAACGGCATCAAGTGGCTCGATCAACTCACGCAGGGCGACGACCTGTTGCCTTACGTTTCCTTCCTTCGGCAGCGCAAGACCACCAGGGACATTCTGTTTGAACCTCGCTATGTTTACAAGATCTTTCAGACATGCAACACATTCCTGCGTGCCAACGGCATCCTCTTCGCTGGCGAGATCCTGGGGCAGTTGGACTACGAAGAAAAGGAAGTCAAGCCTTACAAACCCCATGAACTCAAGGCGCTGTTCCAGGCGGCAGACGACGAAGAAAAATTGTGGATGAGCTGTTTCTTGAACACAGGCTGCCGTGAGCAGGAAGGAAGTGGCGAATGCGGAATATTGCGACTTGCTCGAGGATGTAAACGTTGTGTGGGTGCGCTCGAAGCCGCACCGTGGTTTCAAACTCAAGGGCAAGCGGTGGCAGAACAAAGGGCGCAAATTGCCCGTTCCCACGGCGCTAATGGAGAAGCTACGGGACCGCATGATTGCGAAAGCTGCCAAGCCAAGCGACCTGATTTTCCCCAACACCATCGGCGGTGTGGAGGGGCACTTCCTCCGCAAGTTGCACGCCATCGCTGAGCATGCGGGTGTTGTGGAGCCAGAACTTCACAGGTTCAGAAAAACCTACGCAGATACTCTTGCGGATGAGGGCTTGCCCGTGTCCACAATCCGGAAGCGGTTGGGTCACTGCTCTCTGGATGTAACGCTGGCGTACCTGCGAGGGCGGGAAGCTGAGGACGAACAGGAACAAAATTTTGCTAACCAGTCGGCGTTGGCGGTGTATGCCTAGATACCCAGCTCAAAACGGACACATCCCGTCGGATCCCCCGCCGCCCCGCCCATGTTCGCATTCCCCACTAGTGCATCGCGTGTATAAGATATGCGACGAGCGACACGCCGGGAGAACGTCCGTATGGAGGTGCACTAGATGGAAATCTGGAACCGCGAAGAGCTTTATGCAGAGGTTTGGGAAAAGCCGCTAACCTCGCTTGTGGCGAAATATGGCGTATCCGCTGTGGCTATTGGAAAAACATGCAGGAAACTGCAGGTGCCACTGCCTGGGCGCGGATATTGGGCGAAGAAGGCGCATGGCCATCCTCTAACGGTGGCGTTATCTTTCTCCTTTCAGGCGTGCGCATGATCCACATCGACACGCGTTTGGTCTGGCCGGTCCTTCTCGTCGGTATCGGCGTCGCGTTTCTCCTGGAATGGCTGTATGGAAAGCGTCCCGTGCCCTAACTGTTGAAAAATCGCCATGTTCACTGTTGCTTGTTAGTATTCCCACGAGAACGAGCGGTGGTGCTCCCAGCCGAGGGCTCTGCCGAGGAGCCGGTATTTGCTATGAAGAAAAATGTCTGGAGAGCGGTTATCGAGGTAGGTTTTATCATCTTCCTCTTTTACTCCAACCTTTTGATGGGAGAATTTGAGCGCTCAGGCATCGGGCAGAAGAGGGGCGTGGCTTGGGCATTCGCCGATGTTTTTACCGCTGCCAATTTTGGAATTGCTATGGTTGCGGCGCTCATCGGCTACAGTCTTTTTGAGTTTCTTCGAAAGAAATTCTAGGAGAATGCAGCTCTGATTCTTGGCTGCAACAGAAACAGCAATAGTGCACCGGCGATGATGACGCCGGTTCCACCGCGCAGCCAGTCGCCTCTGACGCAGTTAACGACATCCCCTAGAACCTGTGTCGAGATAATTACGACCGCTAGTCTCCATCCCCAAAGACGGCGTCGGAACCACCCGATCCCTGCCGTGATAAGAATCGCGGCAAGCGCCAGGAAGAATATCCCAACAATAGCGCCCAGAGGCGCGAGCTGGTTGTACGGAGTCGGATTGAGAGACCAGACGATCAAGAGGGGTGCCTCGCCGGAGCAGAGTAGTTGCGGCAAAAGCCGCCATGACGGCGCCAAAGAACAAGAAAACTCCGATCACAGTGAATCCTCGCGGTTTAGGCACGATAGCGTCCCGCATCCGCTGAATATAAGGTAAAGCAGTAAACATGATCAGATTGTTGGCAAAAGATTCGTCACCGAGGGAGGATCCAGCTCGTGAATGCTCGGTGCGGTTTGTGGTAACGATAATGAGGTTTCGCTGGCCGAGGTCCAATCCCATCTGTTCCGCCGATGGCTTCGCACTTGCTTCTCCGCGCCACATCTTCGACACACTCCACGAGTTCCTCTACGACTTCTGTTTTGGTGATGAACATTTCGACTTCTCGATAGATGTCCAGAAATATTCCGGTGTCGTCCGAAACGACAACAACGGGAAGGTGCGGATGCCTTCGTCCAATTTCACCCGCGAGAATGGATCCATCTTGCGGACCGTCAAGCACCACGCAGTTTACGGAACAGAAGTCACAGATTTCCAGACCGTACTCCCTACTTGATGTAGTCAGCACTCGAAGTCCGCTCAACTCCAAGACTGACCGATAGAGCAATAGGGCATGGGGATCATCTGCGATACAGAGGATTGTCCAATTCATTGATCGCCCTCCACATGGCTGTTCGATACGGTACTGTTGTTTTTTCCAGGTCCGCCTTCTCGCGCGAAGAAATAAGCGGCGGCCAATGCTAAGGGGAACGCTAGAAGGAGGTAGGTGGGCTGCTTCTCTTGTCGAAGTAGCACCCGACCAATTGGTTCAACAGAAAGAACACGAAGACAGAACCGACGCTGAATCGACGCGCGTCAGGTCTCGTGAACCCCATGAGTAAACCGAGTAGGCCTACTACCACAACAAACAATACGTGCGATACATCGCGGCTTACTAGCCTCACCGGGAGGATGACGGCAATGAGCGTTGATATCGCTGTCGAGGCTACCGCGGCCGTCACAAGCTCCGTCATCACCACAGCTCCCCGTTTTACTCGCAAACCTTTAGCCTGCGTCGTCATCTTCATCCCTCTCCAAAGTCTCGATAACGCTTGAGCACATCCTGCTGCGAAATCACTCCTTCCAGTTTGCGGTAGTCAGCACGACTCACAACGGGAACGAGGGGCCAACGATCGATGTACCGAAGTGCTGTATCCAGGGCATGATCAGGGTGCAAAAAAGGAATCTGGCGACTGACCAGAACGGAAGCGAGAGTGAGATCGCCTTTGTCTTCCTTCACCATCGTCTCAAGCTCTCCTCTTGTAACGCTGCTCCATCCGCTGGGATTCAACCGAACAAGTAAGACATCACCTGCTACATCGACCGTTTGCCGAAACGCTCTGCCAACTGACTCCTTGGCGTCCAAGACTGGGTTCGTTGCCGGTCGCATGGCATCCTCGACACGCAAGATTCCTTCTTCCCGTTGTTCTTCCATGGAAGGCAAGTCCAAGCCATCCTGACGCGTGAGCGCGTCAAAAATGCCCGTGGGCTGCAGGCGACGTGAAATTACGTAAGCGAACGTGTTAGCCACAATAACCGGCACGATGATCGAGTAGTTTCCGCTGACTTCGAGAACCATGAAGACGGACGTCATGGGGGCGCGCAGGAATCCAGCGAATAAGACCCCCATGCCCACCAGAGCATAAGTCCCCGGCGACCCGCTCAGGTGCGGCAGAAAAACATGCTCCGCACCTCCTACGGCAGCGCCCAGCATTGCTCCGATAAACAGCGTCGGGGCAAACATGCCGCCTGGAGTTCCGCTGACGAAGGAAAGCAGGGTCGCAATAATCTTGAGCCCTGCCAGGATGGCCAGCATTTGCCAGGTGAATCGGCCATGCATGGCTTCGTCAATGTACTCGTAACCTGCCCCCATCACTTGCGGAGCACCAAGGATCGCGATGAGACCGATCAGCAAACCTGCGACCGCAGGCTGGAAATATTGCGTCCACGGCGGTAGAGCCCTAAAGCGCGGACGCAACGTCGCAATACCACTGGAGAATGCCACTGAAGCAAGGCCGCCCACAATTCCCAGGATGGAATAGGCGATGAGTTCCGACGGCCGTTCCAATTGCACGGCGGGGATGCGAAACAGAGACTCTGAGCCCAGAAACCACCGCATTACCACCACGCTAGAGACCGCGGAAAGAACAACGGAGCCGAGGATACCGGCCGTCCAACGTCCGATGACTTCTTCGATCACGAAAAGTACCGCCGAAATCGGCGCGTTGAAGGCGGCTGCCAATCCAGCAGCGGCGCCGACTGGAGCGATCAAACGCATTCGATCTCTCGATAAGTGCAATCTCCTGCCAAGCGCCGAAGCCAGGCTGGCACCGATTTGCAGAGATGGGTCTTCGGGGCCCAAGGAGTGTCCTGAGCCAATCGCCAGCGCTGCCGTGATGAACTTGCCGACGGCGGTGCGAATGGGAATATGGCCGTTGTAGATGTACAGGGCGGCTTTGGTTTGATTGACTCCGCTCCCACGTGCCATGGGGAAGACATGAATTACTAGCACAGCGATAATCAAACCCGCGAGGGTGGGCGCCAGCACAAGCCGCGTCGGTGAGAGGGTAGACCCTGATCCCAAAAGATAGATACGGCACCAGTCGATGGCGAAACGGAAGCAGACAACCGCGAGGCCCGAGAAAACTCCGATGAACACCGACAGAATTAGGAAGAATCGTTCTTCACGAAAAACCGACCGCAAAAGAGCTGCCGGAGATCGATCGGGGAGCGAGGCGGTCGGTTCCGCTTGTCCGTCCTCCAGTAGGATCCCCGTCTCCGAGTTAGGCGAAGTGTCCACGCTAGTTCCCCTCGTGCATTTTTGCGATCAACAGCAGTGCCATATCTGTACCCGAGGGAGCGCCACAAGCGGCATTGGTTTGGTGTTCGATATCAAATACCAGATCCATCGCCGACTCCATCAAGTCCGGGTCTCGCCGCAGACCTAGCTCCGTAATACTCGGCTTCATCTTTGCCCAGCTCTCAGCCAAGCTGTTCGATGCTCCGGATGAGGTAGCTCCCGCCGAACCCTCCGTACCGAAGCAGGACTTGAGGCGCTGGCCTGCTGCCGCAAATGCTTCGATCACAACTCGATTGCGTTGGGCGACCGAGAGCTGTCGCTGGAAGGGATCCATTTGCAGTACTAGTTCCGCGGTCTTCAGTCGGGCGGTGTCTTGTGCATCACTGGGATCAGTTGCAACCGCGGATTGCAGGTAGCGCTGAGCGAGCGCATAGCGACCGAGTTGGAATGCGGCTATTCCCGCTCCGGTTGTGGCTGTCGAGTTGTGGCGGTCCGTCTTAAGGCTTAGCCGGTACTCGGCGAGAGCATTCTCGTAGTCCTGTGCCTTGAGAAATAGATCTCCCACGCGTGCCTGCTGGGAAGGATCGGTCGGCAAATTCGCCGCGAGCGCAATCAACTCCGACTCTGCCTGTGCCTTGGCATTGTTGTTCAATAAGAATTCGATCAGTTCCAGGCGAGTGTCTCGCCTTTCCACTTGCTGGTCGCCGGGCCAGGTGGCGTAAATGGCGTTATGGTAATAGCGAAGCGTCTGTTCCGTTTCCCCTTTTTGCGCGGCGATGCGTGCAAGTTCGAGGTTGACAAACCCATTCTCGGGCTCCCGCTCCCAGAGGTTCACTAAATAAGACGAAGCTTCATTCGTCCGATTCAGGCCAATGAGTGCCTCAGCCAAGCTCAACTGGTAAGAGTAGTTGTCGCGCGAGTAACGTAGCGCGGCTTGAAAGTCGGACACCGCACTCTCAAACCGTCGTTCTTTGAGGTCTGCAGCCCCGCGGGTAAACCATCGGTTCCCGAGAGAGTCCTGCTGGGCATGATAAACGTGGGACAAGCCTGTCACCGCCAGAAAAAGGACCAGCGCCAATGCTGAGAGCAGCGTCAGGATCACTGGTTCTTCGGTCAGATAAGGCCGAAGAAATCGGCCTTGCGTTCTCGCGGTCATGTTGTCTCCGTGCGACACATGCTTAATGAGTCTCCGTCGTTGGTTTCGTGAGCAAAACAGAGAAATTTTCAAATGGCCCACAGGTCGCGAAGCAGAAGGCGGCCGACAATCAGGCCGCCTTCCTTGGACCACGATTCAGCGTTGTAGTTCGAAGTGATCAACCCTGTTCTGTTGCCAGCAATGCTCGTTGTCTTGAGTGCAAAACGGTTTCTCCTTACCGAAGCTGACAGTTTTGATTCGGTCCGGCGAGATCCCACGCTGGACAAGGGCTTGCTTGACGGAATCCGCTCGACTCGCTCCGAGAGCAAGGTTGTAGTCCTCTGACCCCCGGTCGTCACAATGCCCTTCGACAACCACGTTCAGACTGGGATGTTGCGCGAGGAAGGCGCTGTCATTTTGCGCAGCGGGCACCTCGTCAGGGCGTAGGGTGGGCTTGTTGTAGTCGAAGAAGACATCCTTCACGTTCCTGACGAATAGGTCTTCATCCGTCGGCGAGGGCGCCATGCTAGCAATCCTGGCGTTTACTGTGACGCGAGCGGAAGCGTCCTTCGTTCCTCCCGATCCCCTTGCCAACAGTGTGTAGGTGGTGGATTCGCCAGGAGTTACCGACCTAGAACCGGACGGGGGGACCGTGCCCAACCCGGCGATGGTAATTTCGCTGGCGTTGGTCGTTTGCCAAGTAAGCACCGTCACTTGGCCCTGCTGGACCACATTCGGGTTCGCGGCCAGAGTGGCCGTCGGTGCAGGTGGTATGGGTGGCGCGGGTGGTGTCGCTTTGGCCACCTTCTTGTTGCAACCCGCCAAAGGCAACACGACCGTCAGCGTAGCGAGTAAAGCAAATGCCTTCAGTTTTCTTTGCGTCATTTTAGTTCTCCTCCCTCTGAAGAAATATTGAATTCGCCAAACGGGGTAAAGATCTGCTAGACAACCGTTTCCGAGTCGCCAAAGAAATGCCTAGTCTGAACGAGGCATTACTCCGGGATTGGCATTGCTATTGGGTTTTGGAACGACAACAACGGGTGGGAATCAACAGCGGAAGACGGTATTGCATTCGGGCAAGATAACTGACTGGAGTTCTGTTTTTGAAAATGAGAACTGCGCGAAAACCATGAGCGCCGAAATCAGGCTGTTGGCTAGGGAGCTTAGTGCGGCCTGCACTATGGCGAGCCGCAAATGAACCGCCGCGCGTGCTGCCCGCAGTGCAGTAACAGGTCCATGTAAGACCGAATACGGACCATGCATCAGGGGAAACAAGAAAATCATGAGGACGCAGATAACCGTGAGCACGGCAATTTCGCATCCATGGCGGCCAGAAAGCATTAAGACAAATTGTATCGCATCACGATGCAGTGTGCACCATCGATCGGCCCCGCGGGGTGGCAAGTTCGATGCACAAAAGTCCATGGTCCCCTGGCCTCTTGAACCCTAACACCTGCAATAGCTTGCACGTCACTTGCTCAAGCCCGGCAATGGAACCCTTCAGGGGTGGGCACGGCCCTTACTCTGAAAAACCCGGCCATCGCTCAGCTTGGCTTGTGCAACCCTCAGAGCAGACCGGTCGCACGTGATGTCTTCGGCCTCGCACTCCAGAGCGTTCTGTTGGCGTTGGGCAAGTGCCACGTCCTTATCATCGGCTGGACTTAATTGGGACTGGTCACAGTAGCCGCTGCCCGTCTTACACGCCAGCAGGTTCCGTTGATAATTTAACCGGGCGATATCGTGCGCCTCTGAAGGTGTTAGTGACGATGTGTCGCACGGATCAGGGCCCGTCTGACAGCCAAGAAGATTGTGTTCGCGCGCCAGGCGCTTAGCCTCCACAGCCTCGGAGGGAGTCAGCAAAGAGTAGTCGCAGGAATTTAATCCAGTCTGACAATTCAGCCGGTTCTGTTCGGCCTGGATCCTCGCCACCTCGCCGGCTTCAGCGGTTGTGAGCAGTGATTGGTCACATGTGCCGATCGTTGTCTCACAAGCTAGAGCATTCCGCCGCTGCTCCAGAGTAGCCACCTCCTTGGACTCCCTCGCAGTGAGCATGGAATGAGCGCATTCGCCGATACCCGTGAGACATACCCAGAGATTCTGCCCATGCTGCAAATTGGCGAGCTGACTGGCTTGTACGCTGGTAAGAAGTGAACGATTGCACGTCTCGAATCCGTCGATACAATCGCGGAGGTTTTGGGCTCTGCTGCTTGCGGTGCCGCCGATCTGGGCGAATCCATAACCGCCGACAACACCGAGCAGCAGGGAAATCACGAAAGCGCGCTGCATTACCATCCTCCCGTCTCTGAATTGTGGAATATGGTCAATTCACTCTTGCTTCCGCGTGCGACGATTTGTCGCTAGTCGCAGAGTTCGCCGCCGATTCCACCATCCGCAAACCCGCCCGAGCCCGCTGCCAAAGGATCCGGGCGTCTGACGCATCATTCGGAAACGTCTCCTTGGATTGCTTTCCCGTGGGTTCAAGGACGACGTCGACCCGACGGTTGTATGCGAGCCAGGTAGCGCCTGAGTGCTGCATCATCCACTTCTCTGGCTTTTGCGCGTCTTCGGCTTGAAGCGTCGAGACTTCCTGTTTACTCAGCTCCTGCCGTTTGCCCTCAGCACGAGTCTGGATCTTATCCGCGGAAATGCCCTGTGAAACGAGATAGCTCTTCACGAGCTCGGCTCTCCTCATACTGAGCTTCAGGTTGTAGTTTTTCGACCCACGAACATCCGCATGCCCAACAACCATGAGGCTAGCGTGGTCATTGGCGTATTGTTCGTGTTTCTCGAAGCGGCTGGCGGCGTCTGAGAGCGCTGCCTTTTCAGTGGCGACGAGGCCAATCTTCGGATGTCGTGGTCCCGGATAGTTCGTAGGATAGAAGATGCTGGCGAGCGTTACCGGCGGTGCTGGGTCGATCGAACCGACAATGTGCAAAGCTGCGGTTTTTGTGGTTGTTCCGCCACAAGCATTGGAAGCTGACAGCGTGTAGTCAATGACCTCATTTACTGGACCCGAGCTCGTTTGCTTCGGTTGCGCTTCGACGGTTTGGGTCCCGCTCGTTCTCTCGCTGCCTAGCGGGGTAATCGTCACGTGGTTGGCGTTGGATGCTGACCAGTTCAATGTGGTCGAATCGTCTTGCACAACCTTGTCGCCGATCTTATGAAAGTGTACTTCGGGCTGCGTCAAGGTTAGGGTTGCCGTGGGTTGTGCATTGACGTTAACCGTGGCCGTCTGGGTAGCTTCGCCGCCCGGACCTTTCGCAACGAGTTCATAGCTTGTTGTCTTTGTCGGGTCGACGGTGCGATCCCCGCTTGCCATTACATTTCCGAGATTTGTTATGGAAACTGCCACAGCGTCCGTCGATTTCCAGTCCAACTGAGTGGGTTGCCCACACCCGAGTGAAGTGGACTGCGCAGTCAGCTGTGCGGTAACCGGAGCGATAGGTATTTCCGCGCTGGCAATGCCAGCTTCGAAACGCGGCCGCGCGCCGAGGGTGTTCCCTTGTGGCCAGTCCTTGGTCTTCACCGCGCCATTGTCGTTGAGGTGAATAATCACTCTCTGTCCCTCGTTGACCTGCACAGGGCCTGACCAGATCGTGTTTCCCTTCTTTGTCACCATCACCTGGTAGGTGCCCGGCTTCACCAGCAGACGCTGGTGCCAGATCCAGTTGTTGTCGAATTCGTCTACATGGCCCACGAAGTAGTCCGGCGTCGTACCGTTGAGCAGGACTGCTGCGCGCGGGTGGCCTTTGAATTCGATGTCTCCGAACGGACCTGACACCTTGTCGCCGGACGCCTGCAGGGCTACGCTGACGTCGGTCGTCTTCTTGGAATCGATTTGCACCTGTCGTGTGTTCGGGATGTAGCCGTAGTTGTAAACGCTGACCTCGTGAGAACCGGGGTGGAGATCGATCGTCTGACTGCCATCTCGGACCGCCTTACCATCCACGAATACGTATGCCTGTTTGGGGTTAACATGTATTTTCAGCCTGCCATCGCTTTCGTTGCCTTGTGCAAATAGGGGCAATGCAACCAGAGAGAAGGTGACGGCAATTAGCAACGCGAAATGCGTGGGAACCTTCTGGAACTTCATATGGATCTCTCCTTGTTCAGCACATTGACGTACGCCTACACACCAATCATTTGTCGCGCGAAGACCAGCCGCACCATGCCCGGCGCAAGACGTCCTGACGGCCTGCGCGCCCTTGCGCTTCGGCGTCAATGACACCTGCAACGCGCTCTAACAATTGAGCGATTCGCATGGGTTTTGCGACGAACGCCTCCACCTCAGCTTGGAGTTCCCGCGGGGGATCTGAGCCAGAAACAAGGATCACCGGTGGGGCAGCGGCTAGGAGCGCTAACTGTTTGACTACGGCCGCCCCGTTCATATCTGGCATATCGTAGTCGAGGATCACGCAATCAACCTTGTGGTGCTTGAGTGCATCCAGGCCCTCCCATCCATTCGAGGCGAGGATCACCTTGTATCCATGTTCTTCGAAAAGTCGTCCATAGAGCTGAAGGACTGGGTCAGCATCGTCCACGCAAAGAATTGTTTTATTCATAGTCTCTCCAATTAGTTCGTCGGGAACAGCTAGGAGCGATGGCGCACGCTCCAGAACACCTTGAACCAAAGCCGATTCTGTCGTCGTACTGTTCTGCCGCCTAACGCGCTCGTCCAGCAAGCCCACGCTATCCGCCTTTTGCCCTCCTCAGAGCCGTACCCACGATCTCTGCCTCAGCACGCATCCAGTCTTCCTGAGCATGGCCGTCCTCGCGTCCCCGCTGTTCGTACAACTCGTAGCCACGCCGACGAAAGGTCTTCTCGATGTGCAAGGTCAGGGAAGACGGGTGAGCATCTGTATTTGACGATCTCCTGATAGGCGTAATGTTGGAAACTATCTCCATCTGAGATGCGACTGCGGCAGTTGTTCCTTGTTCTGTTTTGTTCCTATGACGCTTAGACATGGATCAATCCTCCCTTTCATCGGCAGAACAAATTACTCATCCAGCGACGGGTGTATTGCCGCCTGCAGGCTGAACCTTAGTTGTATGTGTCTCTCTAGAACCCCGTCGCCGCAAAACAGTCATCAGAGCCGTTATCGATGGCCGTCACAGCATCGAACGCGGCTTCTCGGATGAGGGCGGGGGAAAGAGTCTCTCGGATAATCAGCAGCGAAGGCAGAAGACTTTTTCAGGAGGAGACGATCGAAGTGAGAAGGCACGGCCAGATAGAGCGTACAGCACAGAACGGCAGGCCGCCAAACTGCAGCCTAGAATGTGCAAGGCTGCAAGCGCCATCACCAGCCACATCTTGAGTCTCGTTTGCATAGACCGCAGAGCCGTCACCGGTCCATGCACGGCGGAATAGGGGCCACGCACCGCCGGAAAGAACAAGACTGCAGCAGCACACAGTATCGCCACAATGGCAAATTCGTAAGTTAACTGCCGAGAAAACATCAAGCAACTCCCGTTAAGAAAACGTGCCACAGTCCCAAGATCCAGACAGTTGGAACGGGTCAAGGGTGAAAAAGGTTGCCTTCCCAACTCTCTATAGTAAATGTCTGATCGCCAGTGGGGTGGCGTAATTGAGAACCGTCACCGCCTTGGGTGGGTTTGCAGCTTACAGAGTTCCGATTTCCGCCCCACGGCTGTAGCAAGGGAAGCGGTAGAAAAAGTCTGCACATTATTGTATATCGTGGTACGATACAACGAAAACGGACGAGCAGGCATTCCATCTTTAGAGAGGACGATGGATTGAGGTGCTCGGAGATGGGGCCTCGCACCCAGTATTAGTTTCGCGAAGCGACACGATAGGCGGTCGAACAGGTACTGGCCAGCAGATTCCTTTGTCGCCGATACAGTTCGAAGGAGGGTTTAACCGCCCCAAACTCGGAGATCAACTCAGATGATGTGAGGTCTTCTGGCAGAGCTGGCTGAGGGCGTAAACGTGAAATGAGGCCCAGCATCACTCGGGCCAGGGGAGGATCACAATGCGTATGCTCGCTTTCTGCATTGTTTTAGTCAGCCAATTAACACTTCCAAGTGCCGGTCAGCAGTTGGCCTCGCCCGGACAATCGGCCACCGCCCCATGTACGTTTGATGATGGCAAACAGGTGGCCGTCCAATACAACAGTCTAGCGTCGAAAAGCGAAGAGCGGCTTCGGCGCGGGAAACCTTGGGAAGCGGGGGGAGCGTCCATGATCTTATTCACCCAGACCAGGCTCACCCTGGGGAACTCCGAAATCCCAGAAGGGGCATACAGTCTTTACGTGATCCCCGAAAAAGAGACTTGGACTCTGGTGGTGAACAAGAACGTCACCGCCGGCAGCAAGTACGATGAGAAGCAAGACTTGGCACGTGCCTCCATGGAGATTGGACAAATCGACAGTCCCGCGAAGCAACCCCAGATCTTGTTCGGTCACACAGGGGCGAAGCAGTGCAACATGCGGTTGTATTACGAAACGACTGGCGCGTGGGTGGAATTCAAGGAGAAATGACACTGACGCCACATTCGGTTCCTTTGATCGCCTGTCATTGATAATTCGATTCTGTGGAGCAAGACCTCCGAGGGCCGTCGTCTTCGCCCGGAACTGCGCCAGCCATGGGTGTCGTCTTTTCGCTGTCGAACAGCTCCAATGGTGAACACGGTTGGCTTTGCTTTGAGACGAACGCCCGCCTGGGCAAGTCAAGCTGCGGCTCACCCAGGAGGCGCCATCAAGCGTTTGATCAGGCTGCTCGGCCAGCGACGATCTTGCGTCCGCTGGACGTTTGCATGTCGAACGTACGGATCAAAGGCTCGGCCGCAAAAAGGTACCGAAGCGATTCCGCGAGGTTCTTATATTGTTCGCGGTGATACCGTTCGGCATCGTCCCTCGCTTTCCAAAAACTGAGGGCGAGGACTCGGTCTGGCTCTGCATCCGACACAAGCAGGATCTCGTCTACGAATCCGCCCAGCTTCTGCAAGATGGGCAGTGCCTTTTCGTTAATTGCGTTCGAGAGTTCTTTTGCTTTACCTGGTTTGCTGGTCAATTCAACAACACGAGTAAACATCGTCAGCTCCTTTCGTCGGCTGATAAAAAGGAAGCCTCGCCGCGGGGCGCGGCGTGAGCTTTCTCGGTTAGTCGTTTAAGAGAGTTTCTTTTAAATCGATCCGGCCCAGACACTGGTTGCAAGGTTCGTTAGGGTGACGGCTGGCATCTGCGATTGGAGAAATAGGACTTTGTCAAGCGACTGGGCTTTTCGTCGACGTCATCGCGGTGCCACTCTTGTCTAGTTGAGGTTCTGTTGAAGCATTTGCTCTTTTCGATACGATGAGCGAACTACAGTCAGCGGTTGTCTGGCGCAGCAAACCAAATTGCACCTCTTTCGATACATCGTGGCACGATATTCTGTGGCAACCCGGGATTGCGACCTTGCATCAGTTCTCAGTGGGAGCGCCGTGTTCGACAATTGGAAATCTATTCGCCCACGTGCTCCCAACTTTCAGTCCTTTGCGGACTTGCCGGCTGAATGACATCAGACTAAACATCAAGACCAAGACGCAGGTGCGCGATTTTGATTACCACGTCCTCCGCTTCACATCGACCGCGAACTACTCTGAGCGCGGCGGCGCCGGCCGTGAAGCCACGTCCAAGGTATAAGCGATCAGTTTGCGGACACTTTTAGCCACTTCCACAACTTCACCTTCACCGCGGACTTCAAAATCGATCAGAAAGTCTCCCGACGCCGCCTGATCCACGGCTTCCTTAAGGTCGAGCAAGGGTTTTACCACCTGGCGGGGCAGCACGAAGCTGATCCAGACACTCAGAAGAAATGTCAGCCCCGAAACTATACTCAGCACCCACTCCGCACGAAAGAAGAGATGTCGCGCTTCCTGGTGATCTCGTTCAACGCGAGCCCAACTCCGGCTCTCCAGTTCGGATGCTCGTTGCAGTACCTGCCGGCTTGAGGCTAGGAGACCGGGTGTAACCCGGCGTAAGGTCGGGTCCCCCGCCTCCAGGGTCTTCACAATCTGGACGTCGAAGGAATCAACCTGGCTGCGGAGGTCCTCGATTAACTGAGAACGAGTCTTGCCCCTGGCTTGTCTCAAAAGCTCATTCAAATTGTTTTCGTAAGCTCGCACGACCTCACTGGCTCTCGCTATGGGTGTACCCCCTGGCGTTTCGCTCAGTGACACGGCATCCGCAAATTGTTGGCCATACAGAGTCACATTCTCCAGTGCCTGCTGGGTGGCAGACTGTTCTCCGGATGCAAGATCGCGCATGTTTCCCAGCGCTTGTTTCACTCCTGCGAGTGACTCGTGGTTTGCCTTAAGGTATTCCGGATCGCGAAACAGGAAGTAGTTGCGCTCGGCACGCCGGGCATCGAGCATTCCAACAGACATCTGCTCCGCCAGTCTCGCGACAGGAGCATCTACTCTGACGATGCGGTCCACAATCATGCCCATCTCGTAGAGGTAGTAGACTGCAAGAAAAATCACGGGGACGAGAATCAATCGCACGATGGCCAGGCTATAGGCAACTCTGCGTCGCAGGGAGCTACCTGGAGAAACTATCTTGAACGATTTTCGCAATCCTAGTTCCACGATGCCCTCCACCGGAAGATTTTCCCACGAAGGTATCGTGAATGTGCTAATTGGATGTTCGCGCTACTTTGTGGGGCAATCCGGGATTACGGATGGCACGAACGTCAAAGAGCCAGGCACGACGGGCCCAAGCACCGCAGTTGTCGCGCTTGTCTTTATGGGAAATTACTGGTCGCCATGCTTACGCAAAAACTGCTTCGCTTCGGGCGCGCTATTCCCCCCTCGGGCTAGCCCCTCTCGGCCCGTCGGACCATGCGTGAATTCAGTTTCGTACCTCACCAGATCCAGCAAGCTATCGAACCGAATCTCTCCCTGCAGCAAACCCTCTCTTCCTGGAACCAAATTGCACAGTCCCTTGAGGAAGAGTCGCGCAAGCGATTACTTCAATTGACGAATGGGATACCTCGCGATCATCGCTTCAAGGATTAATCCCTCGTCATTTATATCCTTAAGAGTTGACGGTACTTGGATGCAGATAATCGCCCAACAGCCTGGATTACATCTTGGGTCCGACAGGTCGCAGCGAATGCTGGTCGGCGCCGGTAGACATACTTCAAGACCTTCAAGATTGCGCTGTGTTGCGCCGAAGACCGACAGACCCCGACTGACTTCTCAGGGCTTCGTCGTGTCGCTCGTATCCCATCACGCAGTTGCCTATCCCAGAAGAGCTTCTTCTCAGGCGGCCCGAGGCAAACTTGGGGGCAACTTTAGCTCCGCGCGTGATCGCAGTACCTGCAGCACTTGGGCACGCGACACAATACCCTCAATCTGTCCGTTGGACATGACTGGCAATTGATTGACATCCTCGCGCCCCATGGTCTCCAGGGCTTCCATCGCCGGCATGACACGAGAAACAAAATGGACCTATCCGCAGGACGCATGACGCTGCGTACGGGCGTGAACGGCCACGCCCGCGGCTCAACCGTGCGCACCTCGTTGGGTGTAATGACACCGAGCAAGTGACCATCCTGGATAATCGGGAAGAATCGGCGACCGGTACGTAGCAAGTGCTCGTGCACGTAATCCTGCAATGAGAGCTCGGGATCAATTGCGTAACTGTCTGTCGACATCACATCTTTCACACGCAGGCCGCGGAGAATCGTGCCCGCTTTGACCTGCATGTAGGTGGCGCCAGCAGCTTGCACGAGGAACCAACCGATGAAAGCAATCCAGAGTCCGCCAAGACCTGCTCCTTGAAAGAACCGGAGAATTCCAAAGCCAATAAAGAAAACGGCAATGATCTGCCCAACCACGGCCGCTGTCCGCGTTGAGCGCTCAGCGTCGTCCATCGCCCACCACAGGATGGCGTGCAGCACTCGCCCGCCATCGAGCGGACAGCCCGGAATCATATTGAAAGCTCCCAAGGCAAGATTAATGTAGCCCAGCCAAACCAGGAGGGTCGTGCCGGGTGTTGTCGGTGAAGTCCACGGAGTCCAACCGGCAAGTCTGGCCAAAGCCAGCATGGCCACCCCGAGAGCTCCGCTGGTGTTGGGACCGACGATGGCCATCCAGAATTCGGTCTTCGGGTCGGATGCTTCTTTCTCGATTTGCGCGACGCCTCCGAGCACGAACACTGTGATTTTGTGAACTGGAATTCCGCGCGTCTTGGCGACGACCGCGTGAGACAATTCGACAAATTTGCGGAGTACAGTCTTAAGACGTTGACGCATTAGAAATTGCCAATCGTTGTAGGCCTGCCAAGATACGGCAAATAATTGATAGTCCAAGGGTTATTGCCGATGAGATCACAGGTTGTGATTCAGAGGGCGGGGTGTTTCGCTCACGATTTTTCGCGCCGATCAGCCGACTTGAGATATTTCGCGTCGTTCTGATTGCTATTTCGCCTTATGTTTCACTAAAGAATGCACGCGAAAGCGCGAAAGATTCCAGCAAGGAAAACGAAGATAACGAAATCACCCGAGACGCGATGGCCGAAGAGCGGGCGGTCTTGCTGGCTGACAAAGAAGTAGCGTCCTTTAAATCCGGTATCAGGAAGAATCAGTAACGGAGGTGTGTGGTGTTTCATTTTGCGCTCCCCGTCTGTCTGGTGGTCATAGTGTCTCTGTCCGTAATGCTCGTGCCGCTGGGCCGTAGAAACTCAGCTACTCAGAAAGAAAACCAGTCGTTGAATGCTCTCAATGTTGCCTTGCACGAAGAAAATCAAGGGCTGACGAGGATGGTTGCACTACAAGCCCGATTGATTGAGGTAGGGCAAAAATAAGTGTTAGGCAGAAAGCTCGTTGCGACATGTTCGAAGCCGCTCTTGTAATCGTCATTTGGGGCCGGAAATACAATGAATCCATGCACGAATATTTCAGGGGGGAGACGTTAAAGTTGAGAGCCCGAAGGAAGAAACAGGATGTCCGCGATCAGTCTGAGCGTAAGCAGGAAGCATGGCGCGAGGAGCTGGGAAACATTCTCACGCATGTCATTCTGCCTCCGCCAGAGCTTGATACGCTGGGCCCCCCGCTGTCACGCACTCCCATCGATCACTAAAACTGCGACAGGCACAAGTCCGCTACTGACCGCCCCCGGCAGGACCGCTCGCCGCTTCTCTCTTCACATCCGCTTCGTTCTGGTCCGCCGCCTGTTGCTCCTGCAAGTCTTTAGCTGCGCTCGCATCCGGAGGCGGAGGCTGCACATTGCTTGCCACCGTGTCCGTATCCGGCGCTTTGGGCATCGTGCCGGTTCCCTGTTTGGAAGCCAGCAACTTCAGGCCTGCGCCCATCTGCTCCTCAAAGCGGTTGCGCATTTCCTGCAGATCGTCCACCGAAACCGCCACCAGCTTGCCGCCAGCGCAATCGCTCTTCTTGCTGCTTGCGATGCTCACGTCCACCTTACTGTCCGCATCCGGAGTGTCGGTGAGCCGCATGATTACGTCTCCCTGCGTCAGCGAGCGCCGCAGCCCGCCAGTGAAGAAGTACTGCCTGCGCTCGATCCTTACTGCGCTCCTTCGCGGGATGCGATGGACGATAGGCACTAAGGCGAAAAGGAGGCACGATGATGTAAAGCGTCATCGGCTGCTGGCAAAGAAATCTGACTTCTCTGCTTACACATGCTTACGGATTTCGATCTATTTGTTTTGCCGAAAAAGTCGTAGAATCGGCTTGTTGGGTCGATGGAAGTACCTTGGTGTCAGTGAGTTATGACGCATCATAATTCACGGCAATGTTGGGAGAAATAAGGCGTTTTGAATCAGGCGGCTCCGAATCCCTCCCTCTCCGCCATTGCTTTTGTTTTCAGCAAACCATCTTCTGGCTATGTTTTGTTCATTCCTAGCGTAGTTCGGGTAGTAGGCTTTCGTGGTGAGCGCCTGCAAGGTGCGGATGTTTTGATAAATCCAGTCGTGGGCCTCGTCGTAGGCGTCTCCAGGCCCTTGCCGCGGCTGTCTTTAGGGCTTGACTACTTCCACCACTCCGTTGTCCGGCCCGCTCCACGCTTCCGCTCCTTCATGAGTAAACTTGCCTGTCGCATCATCCCAGCGTAAGTGAGTGATGGAGCCCGCACCCTTTTCGTAGGCATAGGTTGTGCCGTCGTCGGAGAAGAGCGTGAAGGTCGAATCCGCACCCGGATATATGCGAATACGGTCAATGGCCTGCGTTTGATGCGTGCTCTCAACTGGCACCCCCAGCGGGACGATCGAACCTGCCCGTACGAAAAGCGGGATGGTGTCGATGGGCGCGGTCACGGTGATGGTCTGGCCCCCTTTTGCCCGCTTGCTGGTCCAGTAGTTGTACCAGTCGGCGCCGGTCGGCAAGTAGACCTGGCGGCTGGTCGCGCCCTGTTCCGTAACAGGAGCCACAAGGAAGGCCGGGCCAAGCATGTACTCATCGCGCAGGTCGGCAACCTTGGCATCGAGTGGGAAATCGAGCGGAAGTGCGCGCATGAATGGTGCACCGGTGAGCCAGGTCTGGTACGCGAGCGAGTAAATGTAGGGCATGAGCTGGTAGCGCAGGCGCAGGTACTTTTCCAAAATTGGCTCGGCCTGGCTGCCGTAGGACCAGACCTCGTTGGCGGGGCGGCTGCCGTGGGTGCGAAAGATAGGCAGGAACGTAGCGTACTGGAACCACCGCGTGTAGAGCTCTGGGTAATCGTCGTATCCGCCCACATTGCCGCGGGCGTCCGATGGATCCAGCAGCGGTGTGTGGGCCGGGTGGTGCTCCTTGGGAAGATACTGCCATCCGCCGGTGTCATTGGACCAGTACGTCAGCCCGGAAGCGGCAAAATCCAGACCGGTGGGAATCTGACGTTTGAGTGTGTCCCAGGTGGGATAAATGTCAGAAGACCAGAAGAACGCTCCGTTACGTTGCGCGCCCAGGTAGGCGTCGCGTGACAGGATCAGCGCCCGCCGCCCCGGTTCATCTTTGCGGAAGCCGTCGTAGATGGCCGCGGTGTGAAAGAGCGGATAGACATTGAAGAACTGCGTGCCGGGGCCAATGTGGAAGTAGGAGCCGTTGGGGGGCAGGTCCGGTTCGGTCTCGTCGGCCCAGATGGCGTCAAAGCCCTGGCTGAGGATATTGTCGTGGATGATTTTCCAATACCAAGCGGCGGCCTCGGGATTAGTGGTATCGATGTCGGAGCCCGCACGGTCATAAGGCAGCCCGTCGATCGGCGTGTCATCCGCGAGATGAATCAGCCAGCCTTTCCGGCGCAGCTCGGCGTAGTAGCGGTCATCGGGCACAAACCGCGGCCAGACGCTGATCATGGTCTCAAAACCCATGTCGTGGAGCTGCTTGTTCATGGCCGACGGGTCGGGCCAGAACTTGGGATCGAAGTCCATCTGCCCCATCTTGGTGTAGTAAAACCAGTCCACCACGATCACGTCGGCCGGCAGATGGCGCTCGCGATAGCCCTGGGCGACATCGAGCAC
>Ga0265760_10000092_pt1 | contig 23235 bp, 19 predicted proteins | sample NZIome_2_FD_200831 | JGI IMG/M metagenome (GOLD analysis project Ga0265760, IMG submission 200831) | Metatranscriptome of rhizosphere microbial communities from Maridalen valley, Oslo, Norway - NZI1 (Metagenome Metatranscriptome) | ecosystem: Host-associated > Plants > Roots > Rhizosphere >...
CCCGATGCGTGGCGCGGGCCGCTCGCGAGTCACGGCCAATTGCGCCGGCGAATTGAAGGATCGCAGACGATTGGCCACGGCACCCTGGTTGCGCCCGGGAGTCTGCACGGCGAGGGACTGCTGCATAGCGCGGCACTGTCGCAGCGGCGCTATCTCGATGAGGACTATCAAGGCGGCGAAGCGCTGTTTCCCACCGGCCGCTACGATGAGGATCTGCAGCAGGTTGACCTGCGCGAGGTGAACAGCTGGCGGTTGCGCATGCACGAGGTCAAAACGCCGGAATTGCTCGAAGTGCAGCTGGTGAATGCCATCGCGCCCTATGTGCTCAACGCGCGCCTGAAGCCCCTGATGCTGCGCAGCTTAGGCGCCCACAAGCATGTGGTGAACGTCAGCGCCGTCGAGGGTCAGTTCTATCGAAGCACCAAGACCGACAAACATCCGCATACCAATATGGCGAAAGCGGCGCTCAACATGATGACGCGCACCAGCGCGCCGGATTTCGTCAAAGATGGGATCCACATGAACGCGGTCGATACCGGCTGGGTGACGGATGAGGATCCGGCCGCGCATGCGGCGCGCAAGGCAAAGTTAGGGTTCGCCCCGCCGCTCGACATCATCGACGGCGCGGCCCGCATCGTCGATCCCATATTCAGCGGCATCTTAAGCGGCGAGCATGTGTGGGGACAGTTCTTGAAGGACTACAAACCGGCGCCGTGGTGAAGCGCGGTAAGCTCATCTGTTACGATGTCCCCGGTCGCCTGACTGCTGTTTCCGGGCGCGTTGCCCGTGCGAGCGGCGTCGAAAGCCGCCTTGGTTTTCCACACCGATTCGCTCCAGTCGTTGCCTATGCGTGCAAACAGTTGCTGCGCGGTGGCGGTATCACCGTTGCGCAGGGCCAGGAAAGCCATGACATTGCGTTCATGGCTCGTCGAACCGTACAGCGATTCGATCGCCGCGAAGCCCTGCTGCATGCGCGGCCACGACATGGCCGGGGCCTGAGTCCTGTTGCAGCAGTTAATCGCGGCGGCGATCTGAAAATACACCGCGTCGCCCTCGTCGCCGCGAATTCGATCGGCGACTTCAGCAGCGTATCGCTCGGTATCGCCGGACTTGCCGTACCACTTCGGTAATAGATAATTCGACTCTGAGATCGCGAAATATTGATAGCCGGGCTCGTGAGCGAGCGAGCGCTCGGCGAGCGCGTCGAATGCGGCGCGATCCCATTGTTGGTCGAGGGCGACGCTCTGCATTTCCAAATACCAGTGGGGCGAATTTTCCGAGAGCGCAGCGGATTGTTCCAACGTCGAGCGGGCCGCCTGTACGCGGTCCTGAAACAACGCCCAACCCGCCGGTGTGACTGTGTAGGCATATCCGTGGCCGCGGGCTTTCCAGGCAAAGCGCAAGTAGGTTTGCGCCAGTGCGATGCGCGGAGTCGGCGAGGCAGGACTGCTTTGCGCCCACTTTTCGAGCTTGGCAATCTGCGCCTTCCAGGCGGCATCGGTCGCTGTTGCCGCACCCGGCGAACTCAGCGTGCCGAAGAAAACATGTAGGCGCCAGGCGCCGCCCTTGAAGCGGCTGCGCTGCTGTTGCAGTTGTAGGGCTAGCGTGTCCAGGTCGGGGTAGCGGCCAGAGTTGAACAGTCCGAGCAAGCTCACGCGAAAATCACGCAGGTCGGTGTCGGACAGATCCGGGCTATCCACGGCGGCTTCTGGGGTCGTGATTTCGCCCGCCGCCAATGGGCGAGGGGCCGTTAATATCAATGTCGCGGCAATTACCGCGGTCGCGGACCAGCAATGAACGAGTTTCACGGGGCACCTCGCGTCCATGCGCGTTGGTCGTCGGAGCATAATATCGATTGGACCCAAAGTCACTGCCGCCGGGGTGCTTGCCTCCAACCTGCCGCTAGCTTTGCAAATCTTTGCGCGGCGTGGCACCCAGTTTCAATGCGATTGCGTCTCTGGTGCGGCGTTCGAGTAGCGCTTGCCGGCTGCGTCGGCCGAGGCGGTGCGCAGCGGCGGATTTGCAGGCGCGTGCTTTGCGGATAACTTCGCCTCGACCGCGCTGATTTTAGCGCCAACGCCGGGCGTGTTCGGAGCAAGGGTCGCGAGGCGCTGATAGGTTCGCAGAGCATCCTTGGCGCGATTGGCGCGAAGCTGCGCATCACCAAGGCTCAAGAGCAGCGACGGGTCGCTGGGCTTCCAGCGAATCGCGTCATAGCAGGCATCTATCGAGCCTGCGCGGCAGCGCTCAGAATCAGTATTGACTGTCGAAGCCGGCGCGGCCAAGGAAGGCAGCAGGCAGGCTACAGCGGCGGACTCAATTATCCACGCCCAGCGCCTCATGGCGCGATGTCCCTGGCCAAGCGGATTCCAACGCTGCTGGTTCGATAGTCCACCCCGAAATGATTGCGGTAATTGGCGCGGACAAACGCCGGGGTGCTGAACCACGAGCCGCCACGAAGTTCGCGCTCGGCGCAGTCGCCGTCCGAGCGCGGCGCGCCATCGACGGGCGCACCCTTGTAATCCGCGCTCCAACAATCTTCAGTCCACTGAAACACGTTGCCCAGCATGTCGTTGAGACCAAATGAGTTGGCTTTGAAAGATCCCACCGGCGCTGTTTGGACGAAACCGTCATTGCAAGCGAATACCGCCCAGCCAGGGTAACGATGGCCCGCGCTTTGATCCGCGACGTTTGCATTGGCGCAGGCACCCGAGCCATCGCTCCACGGCTGCGCGGCCGCCCCGCCGGCGCGCGCCGCATACTCCCACTCCGAGGCGCTCGGCAAGCGGTAGTGCTGGCCGGTCTTCGCCGACAGCCACGTCGCATAGGCGTTAGCGTCATTCCAGGAGGTGCAGGTGACGGGATGCGATCCGGTTTGCACGAAGCCAGGATTTTCCCAGTTGTTTTCCGCTCGATGGCGCCACTCGCCGTCGTAGGTGTCGCACCCTTGCATGTCCCGACCGGTCGCCGCCACGAATTCGCGGAATTCATCGACGGTGACGGCGTTGATCGACAACGCAATCGGATGGGAAATCAACACCCAATGCAGCGGCTTTTCAAACGCAGAGCCATTTTCAGTCGGCGCCGATCCTTGTTCGAATCTACCCGTGGGCAGCATCGTCAGGACGGGACAGGTCGGGCAGTCGCGGATCGTGGTGCCCGGCTGTATCGCAGCGGCCACGCTAGGAGCTGGAGTGATCGGCGTCGGCGTCGGCGGCGGACGCCACACGCCGAACCCAATCGCCGCGGCGAGCAACACGATCGCAGCGCCGATCCACAGCGCTCCCGGCGGCGTGCGGAAATTCCGGCGCCAGCCGCGAACATTCAAGGGAAACTCTGCCAGCGCACTTAAGCCTTGTGCGAGTTTCAATCGCCGTTGGACTTGCACGCGCCGCGGAACGTCCACTCGCGGCAAACTGTCCGCTCCCGGCGGGCCGTCCACTCGCGGCGGACCATCCACTGGCGCCTGGACTTCCGCTCGCGGCGATATTGGACCCGCTTCGGATGCTTGCTGCTGCGCCACTGCCTGCCACTGGCTCGCGCGCTGAGCCTCGATTCTCACAGTCGCAGCTAATTTTTCAATCAGTGCATTGTCGTCCCGCAGCTTCGTCTGCAGGCTGGCAATCTGGGCGCGCGAATCATCGAGATCAGCCTTCGCGGCGCCAGTGCGCTTTTGCGCGGCCTGCAACTTCTCGTCGGCGTCACGAGCGCGACCTTCCCACTCGCCCGTCGCCTTGTGATTCCTGCGGCGTTCGGATTCGAGTGCGGCGCGGGCTGCATCGAGTTCCGCCACCAGGGAAGCGGCTTGCGCACGCGAGGACTGTAGGTTCGACTGTCTCTCAGCCTGTTCGCGTCGCAGTGCGCCGAGTTGCTCATCACGCTGTGCCAGCGTTTGCCGCAGCTCGGCAAGAGTCCGGTCCCGCGATGCCAATGCTTCGCGCGCGGCGCCGCTCAGCGAATTGCTGTCGGTCAGCGATCGTTCGATGTCCTGATTCTTGCGTCTTTCCTGATCGAGCGCTGCACGGGCCGCGGCCAGCTCCGCGGCATCCGCGGAGGAGCGCGATTCCAGAACCGCGGCCAGCTCTGCGTGTTCGCGGCGCAGCCCGGCTAGCTGCGCATCACGCTCGTCGAGAGTCTGCCGCATGTGCGCAGTGACCTTGTCGCGGCTCGCCATGGAACCGCGCGCCGCGCGCAATTCCGCCTGGTAGCGCTCCGAGTCGCGAAGCGCCGTGTCGAGACGGGATCGCAGCTCCTCCTCGGCCGCGATTCTCTCCGATAAGAGTTCGTCGGACTCTCGAGCCCTGATTTGCTCCGCTTCCAAAGCAGCGCGAGCATTCTGCAATTCGGCCGCGAGCGCGGCAGGATCCAAGTTCTCTTCTTGATCGATTGGGCCAATGAGATCGCCTTGCTGGGCCGCGCCCTGTTCGATCGCTTCATCGAGCAGACCCAAAACTTCTCGGTACGCGTACTCTGGCAGCGGTTCGATCAATTCACTGCGGCGCAGAACTTCACGCAGCTCCCCCGGAGAGACTCCCGTGGCAAGCAAGCGCTTGAGTTGAAATTGGACTTCCGTATATGGCAGGCCGCCGATCTCAAAGCCTTTCAAGACCTTCCTGAAAGTGGCGGCGGCAAAGGAATTGCGCGGATCGCTGATTTCAGCGCGTTTGCCGACGATGCTCATATGATTTTTTTACTCGACCGCAGCGACTAAGGCAAGGCCTGAATCGCCGCATCAATCGCGGCGTCCATTGTATTTTTTTCAAACCCGCTCGAATCGATTCAGGGCTACGTTTTTGCGCACGGAATCGGCGGGAAATACCTGTCCATTGGCAGTGATATACACGCCCGGCGGCAGTGCTTGGACGGCGCCGACGGCCAACCCTAGATTGAAGGCCGCGTCGCTGTCGGCAAAACGTGCGGGCTGCAGGGCACCGGTCAAGACGATGGTCTTGCCAGGCAGTCCCCGCAACTCGCGCGCCGTCTCGACCATGGTATCGGTGCCGTGAGTCACGATGATGCGGGTTGCGTCAGAGGCGGCAACGGCATCGCGGACCGCGATTCGATCGGCCGGTGTCATTTCCAAACTGTCCTTGCGCAACAATTCCACGATGGGGATATGCGCGGTCACGCGGCCCTGGGCCAGGATTTGCCGAACCATGGGAGCACCGACCTCATAACCGCCCTTGGCGTCGAAGTACACCTTGTCGATCGTGCCGCCCGTCGTGAAAATCGCAATTTGCATGGCCTTCATTATAAGTCGAGGCGCCGCAATAGTCCGACCTCGTCCTTATGACCCGGATGACGTTAGAATCCGCCGATGAAACATAGTCCGCTGACAACGATCGCAGAGCTGTCCGACTACAAAGAGACTGGACGTCTCGAGGAGGTTGAGCAGTTAAGCGCTGAATTGGCGCGTGCGTGGCCCGATGCGGTGCGCTCGTTCGAGTACGGGCGCTCAGCGGAAGGACGCATCATGCGTGCCTTGCTGATCTCCCGATCCGGCGCACTGACGCCCGCGGAACTGCGCGCCAAGGCGATCCCGGTGCTCATGATTCAGGGCGGCATCCATCCGGGCGAAAGCGACGGCAAGGACGCCGGGTTCGCCGTGCTGCGCGATTTGCTCGGCGAGGCCTCATCGGGTGCGTTGTTGGTACGTGTAGCGCTGCTCTTCGTTCCGGCATTCAATACGGACGGTCATGAGCGTGTCGGACGTTGGAATCGCCCCAACCAGAATGGTCCCGACGAGACCGGCTGGCGCACCACGGCGCAAAACATCAACCTGAATCGCGACTACATGAAGGCGGACACCCCGGAAATGCGCGCCATGTTGCGCCTCATCAATGTATGGGATCCGCTCGTGTGCGCAGACTTGCATGTCACCGACGGCGCGGACTTCGAGCCCGACATTTCCCTGCAAGTCGAGCCGCTCAATCAAGGCGACGCAAACTTGAGGGTGAGTGGCAGACAGATGCGCGATGCGCTCGTTGCGCGCCTCACGGAACTTGGGTTCCTGGCACTCGATTTTTATCCCGACCTGGCCAGCACCGATGACCCCGCTTCCGGGTTTGCATTGACCGTGTATTCGCCGCGCTTCTCGACCGGCTACTTTCCGCAGCGCAATCGCTTTACCGTCCTGGTCGAAACGCATTCCTGGAAGGACTACGCGCACCGCGTCCGCTTGATGCGCGACACCATCATCAGCTTGGCCGAATTGGTCGCCGCGCATGGGCGCAACTGGCTCGAGCTTGCGCATCAGGCAGATCAGGCTGCGATGAAGCTGGGCGGCGTTGAAGTGCCGCTCGATTTCGCTTCGAGCTGGCGCGAGCCGGCTCAGGCGGGCGGCGCAATTCCGGACCGAGAACCTTCCACGCAGGCGCGTGTGATCGAATTTCGGGGATATGCGTACACGCGGACGCCGTCGAAAATATCTGGGAGTCTTGTCACAAAATACGACCCAAAAACGCCGCAGATCTGGCGCGTGCCGCTTCGCGATCAAGTCAGCGTTTCGATATCCGCGACAGCGCCGCTCGGCGGGTATGTCATTCCCGCGGCTTTCGCCGCCGACATCGCGCCTCGGCTGGATGCGCATGGCGTCGCGTTCTCGCGACTGCGCGGCGGTCAGGAGAAATTCAAGGCGAAGGCATTTCACGCCACGGAGGTGGGGTTCTCCGCGGCTCCCTTCGAGGGGCGCATGCGCGCACACCTCACGGGTGCATGGCGCGAAGAGATGCACGTCCCGCAGGACGGCGGGCTTTTCGTGCCGATCGCACAGCCGCTGGCTCGGCTGGTGGTGGCGCTATTCGAGCCGCAAGCTCCGGACTCCTTTGCCGCGTGGGGATTGTTCAATGCGTGCTTCGAACAAAAGGAACACATGGAACCCTATGTCGCCGAGCAGATCGCGCAGAAAATGCTCGACGAAGATCCGCGCTTGGCGGCGGAGTTCTGGAGCCGGTGCGGGCGCGATGCGAAATTCGCCGCGAGCCCCGCGGCGCGCCTGGAGTTTTTTTTGCGCCGCCACGCATCGTGGGATGCGCGTTACAACTTGTATCCGGTGCTGCGGCTGAATGAGATTTTGGAGTAGCAAGAGTGGCTATAGCCACAACGATGCGACGCTTTGCGGCATCGTAACGATATTGCGCCGAACCGCGGCCCGCTCCGACCCTCGCCCAGCGCGCTTTGCTGTGAGTAACCGGTGCCTTAAGGTTGGGTGGTCGTTGCTGGTGTGCTCCGGCGTCGCAGTCAACCACCCGGTGAACGCCGAGGTGCCGGCCGCGGCGGCGCCGCCCCTCGAGGAAATCCTGGTTGTCGGCGAACAACCCGGACCCGCCATGTGGCGCGTTACCAAGGGCGACCACACTCTATGGATCTTGGCCACGCTCGAACCTTTACCTAAGGACATCGTGTGGCATTCCAAGAGCGTGGATGAGCGCATCGCTGCCTCGCAGCTCGTCCTCTCACCACCGGAACTCTCTGCGCATGTCGGATTTTTTCGAAGCATGACCTTGGTACCGTCGCTGCTGCGTGCCCGCCACGCTCCCAATGGCCAGACATTGGAACAGTCTCTACCGCACGATTTGTATATTCGCTGGCTGGCGCTGCGCGTGAAATACCTAGGCAATGGCGACGACGAAAAGTTGCGCCCCATGCTCGCGGCCGCTGATTTGTACCGGCGCGCCATCGATCAGGTCGGGCTCACGCATAATTCTCGTGTGTGGCAGCGCATTGAGACCACAGCGCGTGCCAAGCACGTACCGGTGCAACCGGTCAGCCTTGAAGTGCCCATCGACAACCCCAAGCAATACGTGCGGGACTTGAGCGCGATTCCGTCCGCTGGCGAAATCGCCTGCCTGCGATCCACGGTCGGTCTGGTCGAAACACAACTGCCGATCATGCGCAAGCGCGCAAATTTATGGTCCACCGGCGACATCGACAACCTGCGTGGTTTGTTGCAAGCGGATGCGGCGGAAACTTGCGCCGGCGCGGTGCTGGTGGTACCGAGCTTTCAGGAGGAATATACAAAGCTCAACGCGCAGCTCCGATCTGCTTGGCTTGCGGCCGCCGAGAAGGCCATCGCAGCCAACGTGAGCACGGTGGCCGTGCTGTCCATGGTGGAACTGCTGAAGCCCGACGGCTGGCTGGCAACTTTTCGCGCCCGGGGCTATGAGATAAGTGAGCCGCAATGATGGCGCTACTCTAGCTTTGAAGCCACCGGTTTGTTGGCGTCGGTCAATCGGCGATAGGACTGGAAGAGTGCTGCGCAACCCCAAATTCCTAAGAAGAGGTATCCAATGTAGAGGGCCAGGGTGCTATCGATAATGACAGTTGCCAGGCTGAAAACGAAAGACTGCGAACTCAGAATTCTGATCAGCGCTGCTGAAAGCAGGCCCATGGCGCTGGCCGCGGCTAACAGTAGGAGGCTGTAATGCCGCGTGCGACGATAGGTGTAGATCTGCAGGGCCAGGAGGATGATTTGCACGATGGGGGAGCCCCAGCTGAAGATCAGTGAGTTCAGATGATTCATTGTTGGTCCTTATGCTTTGCGGTATCGTAATCAGTAAGGTGGAAATCCGGCGTGCGATCGAAAGAAAAACCGGAATGATATTTACTGAGCGCGGCTCGAGTCGTTCTTGATTACCGCGCCGCCCTTCATCACGAACTGGATATGTTGCAACAGGGTGATGTCGTCGAGGGGGTCGCCTTGCACCGCAATCAAGTCCGCGAACTTTCCCGCCTCAACCGCGCCGACGTCATCGGGCCAGCCGATGAGATCGGCGGCTGAGGTGGTCGCTGCGCGGATCGCCTCGAGCGTGCTGAGGCCGCGGCGGGTCATGGACTTAAGTTCCTCTGCATTCTTGCCGTGACGTGCGGCTGACGCGGGGTCTGAGCCGTCGGCGATCTTGACCCCGAGCTGCCTTGCGATGGTAATGGCCTGGCGTATTGCTTCCAAATACGCCTGAGCTTTGACGGAAGCTAAATCATCGGGTTTCCTGGCGATATGCGCATCTAGACCCGACAGGGTGGGCACGAGATACACACCCTTTTGTTTCATCAGTTCAAGGTCAGCGCGGTCGGCATGGTGGCCGTGTTCAATGGAGTCGACGCCCGCTAAAATGGCATTGCGTATGCCTTCGGTGGTGGTTGCGTGCGCCGCGACCTTGCGGTTGGCCTTGTGGGCTTCCTCGACGATGACCTGCATCTCAGCTACGGTCAGGGTTGGGTAGAGCCAGTCTGCGTAGACCTTGATCAGATCCGCGCCATGGCCGATTTGTTCGCGCACCGCGCGCCGAGCCTCCTCGGGTCCGCTCACCATCTGCGCACCCGTGGGGAAATTCGTCAGGTCAGGGGAGATCCCAAAGGGCTCGTATTGACCGACGGCGGCGATGCCGCGAGTGGCAACCCGCATGCGCGGTCCTGCTACGAGGCCATTGTTAATGGCGTCGCGCAGCGCGATATCCGAGTAGCCGGACCCTTCGCTTTCGACGTCCCGCACAGTCGTAAACCCTGCCTCCAAGGTTGCCCGCGCGTCGGCTGCGCCTTCGAGCGCCCGATAGGCTTCAGACTTGGTCAGAAGACTCAGCGCGTAGCCATCGGTGCCGGCGGGTAGGCGCGCCATGAGGTGTGTATGGCAATCAATGAGGCCAGGAAGCACAGTCATATCCCCGAGATTCAAAACTTCAGCGGATGCGGGTGCCTGTTTCAAGACATCGATGGCGCTTCCCACCGCCTTGATGCGCTCGCCCTCAATCCAGATTGCCGCGCCCGTGATGTAGGCCCCGCTGAGTACATTCAGCACTCGGGCCACCCGCACGATAATCTCTTTGTCCGGTTGCTTGACGGAGTTTTCTTGCGCGGGCGCCGCTCTGGGCACGAAAAGGCTGATCGCGCCAGCGAGCACAATACATTGAGCTACGTAAATAGAACGGGTCCGGGTTTGCATGCTTTTCATCCCCCGCATCCAACAATTGAACACTTGGATTCCTCAACTCGCAAGTTGGTTGAAGCTTGCGGCAAATCTAGCCTCATGTTATGGAAAGGCCGCGCGTGAGACAGTTGACGCATCGAATTAAATATAAGGTAGCGTGGCGACGCCTGGTCGCCGGCGTGGCTGTCGTGTCATTCGCCTGCTACGCGGCCGCGCAGAATGCTCGCGCGGGTCTGGTGACCGGCGTCATCGACGGAGTGGCATTTGAGGGCGACGCGTACTACGTCCACGGCTGGGCTTGCCAAGCGGGCAATCGCGGTTCGATCAGCGTCAATCTTTACGCGAATCACGCGGCGGGCGCAAAGCCGCCGGGTACGTATGTCATGGCAGGGACCGCCAATTTGGACAACGAGCCTGCCGTGGATCGGGAGTGCCGTGACACCAACGGCGGCAAGCATCGATTCAGGATCGCGCTGCCCAACCAACTGTTGCGAACCTTCCAGGGCAAAAAGCTCTTCGTGCACGGCATCGCGCTCATAGGCAACGTCGAAAACGTCTTGCTGGCGGGGTCGGGAAACTTTAGCTTTCCCGTTCCCAAATGGCCGCCCGAACCGCCAACACCCAATTTTTTCGACGGGTCGCGGGTGGCGGCGTTCGATACTTCCAAGGAGTCCTGCGAGCAGATTGATATTCCGGATGCCGCAGCTCGAGCCTTCAAAGACTACAAGGGGACCGTTCACCTCATTGCCTCGCACTATGTCACTCGCGCCGGACTGGGACCAACCCTGGAGTCGGCGAAGCACAATTGCCAGGCTGTTTTCAAATCGGCGCACGACGGCAATATTGCTGATTTCAATGACGCCACCTGGTTGAACTCGTTCTACAACCTTGACGGCAAACGGATCGTCGCGCTCGGGCATATGGAGTATCACGGCTGGGAACACGCCGGCATGTGTACCTCGAAAACGGACTCGGCCAGCTGTTGGTACAACGTCGACACCTACCTTCTGTCCGAAGACGGCGGCTATCAATTTGCGCGGCCCAAGCCGCCCGGCAATTTCTTCTTGAGCCTTCCTTATAAATATCAAGTGAATCAGGGGCCGGAAGGCTACAGCGTGGATGCGAATATCGTAAAGGTGGGGCATTGGTTTTACGACGAGGTGTATGCGTGGAGTTGGCCGCCCAATTGCGGCAAGGAGAAGGGGCAGAAACCGTGCCTCGTTGTCGATGGCGCGTGTGCGATTCGCACGGAGAATATTTTGGAGCCCTCATCATGGCGCGGCTGGGACGGCAAAGACTTTACGGTCGAGTTCGTAAATCCTTACGGCGGCGCAGTGACTAATCCGCAGGCCCATGTTTGCGCACCGGTGCCGTACCTCGACTATTCCACCGGGATCAACTATCACCCAGCGTCGCATCTGTTTATTGCAACACTGTGGAACCAGGGCTCAGCCTCTTGGGGACCACAAGGAATTTATTTCACGACCTCGCCCGACTTCATTCATTGGAGCAAGCCGGAACTGGCGATGACCCAGAACGAAATGTTCCGGCGCGAGCCGGAAGGGAACTGGTCATATCAGTACTTTTCGCTGATTGATCCCAAGTCCCAGGATTCCAGCTATATGAGTGTTACGGATAATCCGTATCTGTACTACGTGCGGATGGATGGCAATCATGCCCCGTACCAGCGGGTCTTGTTCCGGCAAAAGATCAAACTAGATTGGCTAGCGCCGCTCCATCAGAAGTCCGCCGTTCCATCGCGAGGGAACAACGTTCATTGAGGCGAAAATCAGCGTGCATGCGCGCGTACTCATCATTGGGCCGCGCGTGGCGGAGGGTCAAAGAAGCCTCGCCTAGCCTGTTTTGCGGGTTAGACGCGCCGGCCGTTGATGGTCATTGCCGGCAACTCGATGGTACCTTCGGTCAGGTCAATGGGTAGCGAAACCGTTCGATTCGGGTGTTGGTCATTCACGCCCAGGAATAAATAATAGACGTAACAGTTGCCGACTGAACGGCCCTCAAATGGGCCGAGATCATCAGGGGATGCTTACGGAGCGCTGACGCTAAACTCCGGCGGATCGCCAGATCCAGTCGCGCCATGTTTGAAGAGCTCAATGTGTACCGTCCCTTGCGCTGGACCCGACTTGGAAACTCCGTCGACTTTGACGGTGTTGTCGTTCACCGTCATGCCTTCGGGAATGTGCAAACCGAAAAACGCTTTTCAAAAATCGTGAGGGAAATCTTCCGAGAACGTCGCTATTTGAGGAGCAGGGGTAATTCAAGGAAGTTCCAGAAAAGGAGATCAGCGTGAACACATTTGGACGTTTAGTGAGAATTCATTCTCAATGGATAGTACTCGGCCTGGTCATGCTTTGTGTCGGCTATAGCGAGGCATTTGCGGCTGGCATCGCCCCGATTGTGAATGCGGTCGATGGCGCGACCACATCGCCGCTAAGTAATCACGGCGGACCGGTACAGAGTAACCCGCAAGTATATGTGGTGTTTTGGGGTTGGACTTCAGATCCAGTCGGAGAGCAGCCATACCTCATTGACTTTCTCTCGTCGGTAGGTGGAAGTGCGTGGTTACAGACGGTCGTGCAATATGGCGGAGGGAATGCTGCAGGGATTTATGTTGGGTCATGGTCTGATGCCACCCCAATCCCCGCAAGTCCGACGGATGCACAGCTCCAGGCCGAAGCACAGGCCGCGATGACTCATTTTGGATTGAGCGGAAATACCGCGATTCAAGTGATTGTGGCCACTCCGACAGGACATTCAACTTCTGGCTCTGGCACCACGTTCTGCGCCTATCACGGCAAACTACCTAATTCGGCGTCCTACACAGTCTTGCCTTATCAGCACGATTTTGCCACCTGCACCGTTAACGTAACCGGCGGCCAGCTAGATGCGGTCAGTATCGTTGCGGGTCACGAGTTGGCCGAGTCGATTACAGACCCCAATCTCAACGCGTGGTATGGCACAGGTGGACTAGACGATGAGATTGCGGATAAATGTGCGTGGATAGATCTTGGCACAATTACGACCAATGGCGGAACATTTGCTGTCCAACCGTTGTGGAGCAATGCTGCAAATGGCTGCGTTCTGTCCTCCCCTGCGTCTCTGCCACCGCCTCCGAACTTCGTTAGAATTAACACCACAAACAGCTGCCCCTTTATGAATATTACTTGGGGTGCTGTGGCGGGCGCTACCTCCTATGCCGTGTACGTAGAGGAGAATGGGCTACCCTGGATTCCGGGGTTTGGCGCGTATTATAACGTTAGTGCTCCCAATACTTCGACGCTTGTCATGGAGAACCTCGGAGGGCATACGTACTTGGCAAGAGTCGCGTCCTGCAACGGCCAGGGTTGCACGCTTTCCTCTGCTACTGGGATGGGTGTCACTCCGAACTCTTGCCCTTGAGAGAGGATGCTTTAGTCTGATCGATTGCATCCGATTACCCGAGGCACGAGCCATAGAGCTCGTGCCTCGGGCCGAAACCGGCGAGCGACGAGGCGTTACAACGCTACAGCCGCAACAACCCCCGCTTCGCCACGTAGGCCAGCGCGATTCCCACCACGAACGCCAGGCCCACATTCCACATCGCGAAGGCCGCGGTAACGAGAGTAATGAAGCGCTCGCCCTTATTCTTGCTGAAATCGCAGGAGCCGAGGCCAAGCTGCGCGCCGGTCAGAAAGAGAATAACGCCCAGCACGGCCTTGGGAAACACATTCAAGATGGCCTCAATGGAGCCGCTGAAGCAGAACGCCAGCGTCAAGAGAATTGCGCCGAGAATGATCGGCGCGCCGCCGGTGCGCGCACCGAAGGCGACGTGTCCCGCCATGCCTCCCGCGCCATGACACAGGGGAACACCGCCGACGGCGGAGCTGGCAAGATTCATCAATCCCGTGGAGATCGCGATCTGCCCATCGGTCACCGGCCGATCGGGAAACAGCCGATTGTTTTCCTCGCGTACCGCAATCACGGCATTGCCCAGGGTCAACGGCAGTTGGGGCAGCGCCAAGAACAAGGTACCCACCCACACGTCGTGCCAGCTGATTGCCGCCAGCGCAAAGCTGGGCAGGCGAAACTGCACGTGCACTTGGGACAGCGCAAGCGCTACCGCCGAGTCTTGAATGACGCCGCACACGGCACCGAATAGCAGCAGCAAAAACATCGCGGGGACGGCACGATTGCTCAGCAGCAACAGCGTTCCCAGCAACCCTATCGCGGCGATCGGCCACTCGCTGCTCATCAGCTTGATGCCGTCGATCATGAAGCTAAACCCAAGTCCCAATACGATGCCGATGACCACGAATCGCGGCACCCGTTTGGCAATGCGCGCAGCGGCGCCGCTCAATCCCAGTATCAGCCAGAGCGCGCCGGTGATAAGGCCTGCGCTGTAAACCGTCGCCTGTGTAATGACCGCGGTTTGCGCGGCTTGGGTTACGGCGGCGGCGCCGAGCGCCTTCATCGGCTGCACGGGAAAGGGCGTCTTGTAGTACAGCCCGCAGATCAGCAGCGCGGCGCCGAACGCAAATAATATTCCGAAGGGATCCATCTTCAAGACAGCGATGTAAGCGACCGTGAACGGCACGAGCGTGCCGAGATCGCCGAAGGCTCCGGCCCACTCCATTCGATCGAAGCGGTTGCCGGGAAACTTAGGTTTGGTCGGGGTAGCCGAAGAATTCACTGTGTCGTCGCGATGATCTGCCACGCGCAGAGTACCGCGGCCAGTGAAAAATTCTTCGCAATTCTCGCGTGGCTATATTCCGCAAGACACAACGCAGGCTGCCAAAAAGCTGCGATTCGTTGTATCTGACAAAATACGACGAATGAGCCTGTGTCGTATGTTACGAGATCTTCTCGGCGCGCTGGATAATTTTTTTTGCCAGCTGTCTTTTGCCGGCATGCTCGGAACGCGATGCCTTCGCGCTGACATGCGGCACGATGTCCGTCAGCCGCTGTGCGCCGAGCCGTCCGACCTCGCGCTCGAGGGTTCGGTACTGCTTGATCAGGCTGGAGCCGAAGCTCGTGACCCGCGCGCCGCCGCCGCCGGCACCGCCGGCGGCGGATATGGTCACGGCCTCGCTAAAGCCTTGTTTTAGGCTGTTTATGAGCATCCAGGCGCGCCGGTAGCTCATACCTAAAGAGCGTGCGGCATCGGAAATGGATCCTGTGGATTTGATCGCCTCGAGCAATGCGACCTTGCCCGGACCTACATGGACGTTGTCGGCGAAATCGATGCGGATACGAATAACGGGTGCCATCGTTTGAGTCCTCCGTTTGCGGCGCATGGAGCGGCGCGCTTGCGCGCCGCCATCATACGAGATTTTTTCTTCAGGCTTGAATACCGCCAGCGAGAGGAGGATTCTTACCCATCCGAACCCTCGCGGAGTCATCATGTCGATCACTTTTTTGTTGAATGGCAAGAGTACCGCGCTCGACGCGGATCCGAACATGCCGTTGTTGTGGGCGATCCGCGAGGTCGCCGGGCTGCACGGCACCAAGTTTGGTTGCGGTATGGCGATGTGCGGCGCCTGCACCATTCACCTCGACGGTCAGGCGGTCCGTTCCTGTGTCATGCCGCTCTCCGCCGTGTCCGGCCGGCAAGTGGTGACGATTGAAGGATTGCAGAGCAAGCAAGCGAAGGCGGTGCAGGCGGCCTGGATCGATCTTCAGGTTCCGCAGTGCGGCTATTGCCAGTCGGGGCAGATCATGTCCGCAACCGCGCTGCTCGAGAAAAATTCCGCGCCGACCGATGCCGATATCGACGGCGCCATGAGCGGCAACATCTGCCGCTGCGCTACTTATCCACGCATCCGGGCCGCGATTCATGCGGCGGCGCAATCGGCCAAGGCTTAAATCTTATGAGCAACGACATCGCTTCAGCGCGCGGAATCGAACGGCGTACATTCCTGAAGGGCGCGGGCGCGGCCACCGTCACGGCACTGACCATTGGGTTCGACTGGGCCGGCTCGACCACACGCGTGCAGGCGCTGGCCGCACCGGGTAATCCGGCACCCTTCGCACCCAACGCCTTCGTCAGAATCGGCGCCGACGACAGCATCACCATCATTGCCAAGCACATCGAAATGGGCCAAGGCTCCTATACGGGGCTCGCGACCATCCTCGCGGATGAACTCGATGCCGATTGGGCGCGGGTGCGGGTTGAGAGTGCGCCCGCCGATGCGACGCGTTACGCCAATCTAGTCTTCGGCAAGATCCAAGGGACCGGCGGCAGTTCATCGATCGCCAATTCCTGGCCGCAGCTGCGCGATGCGGGGGCGAAAGCCCGCGCGATGCTGCTCACCGCCGCCGCCAATGAGTGGCATGTTCCGGTCGGGGAACTGAGCGTCGATAAGAGCGTGATCTCCCACGCCGCCAGCAAGCGTCAAGCGACTTTCGGCTCGCTCGTGAAAAAGGCCGCGGCGTTGCCAGTGCCGGAAACGGTGCGGCTCAAGGATCCCAAGGACTTCAAGCTCATCGGCGGCCAGCCGCCGCGGGTCGATGTGGCGGCGAAATGCGACGGCACCGCGCAATTCACCATCGATGTCGAGATGCCCGGCATGCTGGTCGCGCTGCTGAAGCGACCGCCGCGGTTCGGCGGCAAGGTCAAATCCTTCGACGGCGCCGCCACGCTGCAAGTACCCGGTGTAGTCAAGGTCGTGCAGGTGCCGGGCGGCGTCGCCGTCGTGGCAAAAAGTTTCTGGGCCGCCAAGCAAGGGCGGGACGCGCTCAAAGTCGACTGGGACGAGTCGAGCGCCGAGAAGCGCAGCTCCGCCGCGATGATGGACGAGTATCGGCGCCTCGCCGACCAGCCGGCGCTGCCCGCGCGCAAGGAGGGCGATGCCAAGAAGGCGCTCGGCGATGCGACCCGCAAGATTTCCGCGAGCTACGAATTCCCGTATCTGGCGCACGCGCCGATGGAGCCGCTGGCTTGCGTGGTCAAGCTCGATGCCAAGAGCTGCGAGATCTGGACCGGCGATCAATTCCAAACGATCGATCAGATGAACTCCGCGCACGCGGCGGGATTGGAACCCGGCCAGGTGAGCATTCATACGCTCTACGCCGGCGGCAGTTTTGGCCGGCGCGCCAACACGGTGTCGGACTATATCGTGGAGGCGGTGTCGATCGCCAAGGCGTATGGTGCGGACGGCACGCCCATCAAGCTGCAGTGGACTCGCGAGGACGACATCCACGGCGGCTTTTATCGGCCCATGTACTTCCACAAAATGGAAGCCGGATTGAATGCGCAAAACGAACTCACCGGCTGGCACCACGTCATCGTCGGCCAATCCATCATGGCCGGCACGATTTTCGCCGCGGGCATGAAGGACGGCATCGACTCGACCTCGGTGGAAGGCGCGGCGAACATCGCCTACGCCATTCCCAACATCGCCGTCGACTTATCGACCGCCAAGGCCGGCGTGCCGGTACTGTGGTGGCGCGTGGTCGGCAGTTCGCATACGACTTTCGCCGTCGAGACCTTTATCGATGAAGTCGCGCACGCCGCCGGCGCGGACCCTTACGCCTTCCGCCGCAAGCTGCTCGAACACGAACCGCGCATGAAAGGCGTGCTCGAGCTCGCCGCCGACAAAGCCGGATGGACTTCTGGGCCGCTGCCTAAAGGCCGCGGCCGCGGCATCGCGGTGTGCGAGGCGTTCAATTCCTTCGTGGCGCAAGTGGCCGAGGTCAGCGTCGATGACGCAGGACGCGTCAAGGTCGACCGGGTGGTTTGCGCGGTTGACTGCGGCACGGCCGTCAATCCGGACATCATCAAAGCACAAATGGAAGGCGGCATCGGTTTCGGGCTGGGAGCGGCGCTGTATGGCGCGATCACCTTGAAAGACGGCCACGTCGATCAAAGCAACTTCAACGACTATCGCGTGCTGCGCATGAATGAAGCGCCGAAGGTGGAGGTTTACATCGTGCCCTCGACCGAAAAGCCGACCGGCGTGGGCGAACCCGGCGTTGCCCCCGTCGGTCCCGCGGTTGCCAATGCCGTCTTTGCCGCCACCGGAAAACGCCTGTATGTGTTTCCTTTCGTCAAGAGCGAAATTGCCAGGAGCTAGGCCCTCATGAATGCAACGCCCCCGAAAAAAACGCGGCCGGTCCTGTGGACCCTCGCGGCGATTGTGGTTGTTCTGCTCATTGTGTCCGCCTACATCGTGTTCGGTCCGCATCCCACGGATTTCGCCGGCGGCAAACGCGTCGCGCTCGCAGCCTATACGGCTGGCGATCCGACCGGGGTCCCGGCGGAGCTCAAATCCGCGAGCCAGGTTGAGCGCGGCGAATATTTGACTCGCGCCGCGGACTGCGTGGTCTGCCATACGGCTAAGGACGGCGTGCCCTTTGCCGGCGGCCGCGCCTTCGTATTGCCGTTCGGGACCCTGTATTCCACCAACATCACACCGGATAACGAGACCGGCATCGGCAGCTACAGCGACGCGAACTTCCTCGACGCCATGCACAAAGGCATCGGACGCGGCAACGCCAAATTGTATCCGGCGATGCCCTACGCCAGTTACACCTACATGTCCGACGCCGATGCGCTCGCCATCAAGGCTTATCTCTTTACGTTAAAGCCCCTGCACGCACCCGCGCCGCAGAACACGCTCAGCTTTCCGTTCAATCAGCGCAGCCTCATGAGTCTTTGGTCGGCCTTTTTCAATCCCGACCGGCGCTATGAGCCGAATGTGGAGCGCAGTCCCGAGTGGAATCGCGGCGCCTATCTTGCTGAAGCGATGGCGCATTGCGGCGAATGCCACACGCCGCGCAATCTGGCGTTTGCGCTCAACAATCGACAGAAATTCGCAGGCGCGGTGCAAGCGGGCTGGCGTGCCTACAACATCACAGCGGATCACGCGAGCGGCGTGGGCTCGTGGAGCGATGCGGACCTGGCTCACTATCTTTCAGCGGGGCATGCCGATGGCCGCGGCACCGCCGCCGGCCCGATGGGCGAAGCGGTGGATGAGAGCTTGAGTTACCTCAAGGCGAGCGATGTCGCGGCGATGGTCACGTATTTACGCACGGTGCCGGCCGTCGCCACTTCCGACCTGCCGGAGCCTAAACAAAGTACCGCGCCTGCGCTGTTCGCCGACCGCGCAGCCGACAGTGCGGTGTCGGGCGAGTCGCACGGCCAGGCCGTTTATGAGGGTGCCTGCGCCGGTTGCCACGGATGGACTGGCGTCAGTCCGGTGATCCCGTTCGCGACGCTGACCGGCACCCGCGGCGTCAACGATCCGACCGCCAACAATGTCGCGCAGGTGATCATCGGCGGCGGTCAACGCCACGTCAGCGGCGATTCGAACAACATGCCGGCCTTCGGCAGCACTTACACGGATGCGGAAATCGCCAGCGTTGCAAACTATGTCACCGCCCGCTTCGGCGCCAAGGGATCGGACTTGACGGCGGCTGAGGTGGCGAAACTGCGCAGCGAGGAGTGAGGGATCGCGCCTTAGGGATTCGCGGACCCAGGGATTCGCGGGCCTGAGGGCGCGGGCCTTAGGGATTCGCGGATTGAGGTTCCGAGGCGATGCTCTCCAAGAGTGAGTTCGTCCTGCGATGCCGGGCCTCGAGCACGCTTAAAGTGCGGCTGGCCAAAGCCGAGATCTCGGGGTTCTTGATTCTTTGGCCGCGCTTGAAAAGCGTGGTCGCGCGCTGATGGTCCTCGATGATCCTGCTCGTATATGCAAGATCAAAATCCCGCCCGCTCTTCTCGCGCATCCGCTCGACAAATTGCTGGTGCTCCTCGTCAAGCGAATTTGGCACCGGCAACGCTCTGCGGGCCGCGATCACGGCAATGTCGGCGGTTGCCTTCTCATAGATGTCGATCATGGTGTGCGCGAAATGCCGCAGCGTTTCGGTATGACCCCGCTCGATCGCCAGGCGACCCAGCTGTGCTTCCGTCATGCACTCGAGGCTCGCGCTCGCGATGAAAGCCTCGGGTTCAATATTCTCGAGAAATACGTCCTTTCGCCTCATGAAAGCCCTGTTGATTGCGGCGGGGACCCCATTGCCCGCCTACCGCACCATTTTCAACGCGTTTCGTCAGGCACGATATCTCCCGCAGGGCAACTTGCGTGTGAGACTAATGAACCAAGCCCTGTAAGACAAAGCGAAAATTCGCTGTTCCGATTATCATTCCTATGAAAACCGCGACGGAGCGAACACTTGAAAACCCGGATTACCCAGCTATTTGGCATACAGCATCCCATCATCCAAGGCGGTATGCATTTTGTCGGTTTCGCGGAACTCGCCGCAGCGGTGTCCAATGCCGGGGGCTTAGGGATCATTACCGGCTTGACACAGCGCACGCCGGAGAAACTGGCGCGGGAAATCGCGCGCTGCCGCGACATGACCGACAAGCCCTTTGCCGTCAATCTCACCTTCCTGCCGGCGGTGACGCCGCCCGACTATCCCAAGTTCGTCGAGACCATCATCAAGAGCGGCGTCAAAGTGGTGGAGACGGCCGGCAACAATCCGCAGAAGTATCTGCCGGCGCTCAAGGAGGCGGGTATCAAGGTGATTCACAAGTGCACCTCGGTGCGCCATGCGCTCAAGGCCGAATCGATCGGCTGCGATGCGGTCAGCGTCGATGGCTTCGAGTGCGGCGGCCATCCGGGCGAGGATGATGTTCCGAACATGATCTTGCTGCCGCGCGCGGCGGAGACCTTGAAGATTCCATTCGTCGCCTCCGGCGGCATGGCGGATGCGCGTTCACTGGTCGCGGCGCTCGCCTTGGGTGCAGAGGGCATGAACATGGGCACGCGCTTCATTGCCACGCAGGAAGCGCCGGTGCACGCGCACGTGAAGGCTGCCATCGTCGCCGCCTCTGAACTCGACACGCGGCTCATCATGCGGCCGCTGCGCAATACCGAGCGCGTGCTGGCGAACGCCGCGGTCGATCGGCTGCTGCTCAAGGAGCGTGAGCTCGGACCGCGCTTGAGTTTCGCGGATATCGCCGCGGAGGTCGGCGGCGTCTATCCTCGCATCATGCAGGAGGGCGAGATGGATGCCGGGGCCTGGTCCTGCGGCATGGTCGTGGGGCTGATTCATGACATTCCGACCTGCAAGCAGCTGATTGATCGCATCATGGCGGAGGCGGAAGAATTGATCCGCCGCCGGCTGGAAGGAATGCTCGCGGCGGCGTGAGCGCGCTTCACTGCGCAGGGAGATTTCGTATGGCGGGCTTTGATACGGCAATCAGCGAACAGGCGGGGGTACTCTCGGGACCGTTGCGCGCGCCGAAGCAAATGCTCGCCGAGCAGCAGTACGATGGCCATACCTCGATCCACGACAATGCCACCGCGCAAAAGTTGGGCTTCAAGGGCGCGACGATCGAAGGACCCACGCACTTCTCTCAGTTCGCACCGCTCGGATACGCTCTCTGGGGCGAGCTTTGGCTGCGCCACGGCTGCATCTCCGCCCACTACCGGGCGCCGGTATACGAAGGCGAGGAAGTAAGAGCCTTCATGCGGCGCCCTGAAAATAACGGCGTTCAGAGCGAAATCTGGATGTTGCGCGCCAATGGCGATGAGATCCTGCGGGGCACTGCTGCCGTGGGTCCCGACTTTCCACCCTCGGCGCTCGATGTGCGCTTGAACGGCGTCGCGCCGCTGCGCGATCCTGTCATCCTCGCCGAGGTCAAAGTCGGCATGCGCTCGCCGCGCACGCCCGTTTCGATGAGTGCCGATCAGCATATGGGCGCGCTTTATCCCTTCAGCCTCGCGCAAAAGCTGACGCGAATCACGGAACCTTCCACCTTCTACAGCGGCTCCGATCATGTGTGGCAGCGGCCGATCGTGCCCATCGAAATGGTCAGTGTGCTGATGCAATACAGCGCGCGCGACAACAGCTTCAAAACGCGGGGACCCGCGGTGGGATTGTTTGCCGATCAGGAAATTCGCCTGTTCGACGGCCCCGTCCTGGTGGGCGAGCCATATGATATCGAGCGAGAAGTGGTCGCCCTGACCGGCAGCCGCCGCACCGAGAGCATGTGGGTACGCTCCACGCTGTACGCGAGCGGCACGGAGCGCAAAGTGGCGGCGATGCTCCTGAATCTCGCGACGATGAAAGAGACCTACGCTGCATACGTGCAGGAGCACGCCGCGCTTTACGGGCCGGCTTAAACGCGCGAACTTGGGGTTGGAGTTCTACTTGACGCTATAACCGCGCCCTTCGAGGCAGGCGGCTTGTGCGCGCAGATAATCCCATCGATTCGGCGCAGCGGTCGTCGCTGCGGCGGTCGGCGCTGCGGCGGTCGTCGCCGTGGCCGCCGGCACGTAGCCGGACTGCTTCACCGCCCACTGCCGGCACTCTGACTTATCCTGGGCTTGCTGTTGATCGGACTGCCCGTTCTTAGGATAGGCAATCAGCTCACTACTCGCCTGTGATTGCGCTTGCTGCTCCACCTCGGGAGGCGGGTCAACCGTTTGGTACTCACCGGCCGATCCATCCCAGGTGTAGAACGTGTCATCCGCGTAATAGTAGGGAATGCCGCCCCACCAATAGGTCGAGTAATACAGCGGCAGCGTGGAGAAATACAGGCCGAGCCCGAGGCCGGCACCGAATCCCCAGCCGTAACCACCCCAGCCGCCGCCGTAACGCCCTCGCCATCCACCGCCATACCCGCCGCCGCGGTAGTGCCCGTAGCCGCCGCCGAAGCGACTGCCTCCGCCAAAGTGCCCGCCCCCGCTGAAGTGACCTCCGCCGCCGCCGCTGAAATGGCCGCCTCCTCCGCCGCCTCCGCCGTGCCCACCGCCGCCTCCACCGCCGCCATACGCGTTGGCGGCACTGAAGAAACTGAGCGAAACCAAGGCGGCGCACACCAGCAACGGCCAGCGGCGATGGATCGGACTAAAGGAATTTAGGTGCAACATGTTCGATACTTCTGAGCGGCGAATTTGGAGTTATCTGCAGCATTTAGGCTTATTTGTAGGATGAGCGGCGAAGATTAGAATTCCGCGAACTTCACATTAAAAAGCGCTCATGATCGCGCCGAGCGTGCGCTGCTGCCCACACTTAGGTTCGGCGCAAGAATTCGTTCAGCAGGCGGCCGTACCCCTTCGGAACTATTCGCGAGGCTCGCGGGGCGCGCCGGGCTCGCCGGGCTTAGGGAAAGCGGTCGCCGTGGAAATCGCACGCGAAAGCAGCTGCCCTCGCCGAGCTGGCTGGATACTTCGATTTCTGCCCCATGCATGGCACAGATGGACTTGACGATCGACAGGCCGAGCCCCGCGCCGCCGTCGTCACGCGAGCGAGCCTCGTCGGCGCGATAGAAGCGATCGAATACGAGCGGCAAGGAAGCCTTC